>BNJS01000855.1_pt1 | contig 142735 bp, 186 predicted proteins | sample 8540461 | NCBI WGS metagenome assembly BNJS01 (sample SAMD00202454, study PRJDB9452) | human saliva metagenome | isolation source: human saliva | place: Japan
TTAAATCAAGACGATAAAAAGTATTCTATATAGATTTTTATCAAGTAGTAGGAATATCCTTAATGTTTATAGCACTAACTATGAAAATAGTTAGTGCTATTTTTTATATATGACTTTTCTGAAGGAAAAATAATCCTGTAAGTTTATTCATAAATAGATTTTCATAAAAATATGGTTTCTTATATAATATAAATATAAGTGTTACAGCAGACTGAAATGGGGAAATCATTCCGAAGTAAGGGGTTATACTGATGGATGTAAAAGTTTTTGATAATATTAATGACATTGTTCGTGATGATATGATATCTACAATAAGTAATGGGAGTAAGATATCAATTGCTGCTGCTTGCTTTTCAATCTACGCTTATAAAGAATTGAAGGATCAGCTAGAACAAATAGATGAGTGTAGATTTATTTTTACAGCACCGACATTTATTAAAGAAAAAACAGAAAAACAAAAGAGAGAGTTTTATATTCCTAGATTAAATCGTGAAAATAGCTTATATGGTACAGAGTTTGAACTGAAGCTACGTAACGAAATGAATCAGAAAGCAATAGCAAAAGAATGTGCAGATTGGATAAAACGAAAAGCAACCTTTAAGTCTAATATTACTGGGGAGAATATGACTGGCTTTGTAAATGTAACAAGTTCCAATTTTGCTACTACTTATATGCCTATTAATGGTTTTACAACTGTAGATATTGGTTGTGAACGTGGTAATAATACCTATAATATGATTAATCGTTTTGAATCCCCGTTTGCTGATTCGTACATCAATTTATTTGAGAACCTATGGAATGATAAAAATAAGCTACAAGATGTTACGGATATAGTTATAGATAATATGACATCTGTTTATAATGAAAACTCCCCAGAGTCTATTTATTTCTTGATTTTATATCATGTATTTAGTGAGTTTCTCAATGATATCTCCACTGATGAATTACCAAATGAAGCTACAGGGTTTAAACAAAGCAAAATTTGGAATATGTTATATGACTTTCAGCGAGATGCAGTACTTGCCATTATAAACAAGTTAGAACGATATAATGGTTGTATTCTTGCTGATAGTGTTGGTTTAGGTAAAACCTTTACTGCATTAGCTGTTGTGAAATATTATGAGAATCGTAATAAAAGTGTTCTAGTTCTTTGCCCTAAAAAATTAGCAGAGAATTGGAATACATATAAAGATAATTATGTAAATAATCCAATTGCTGGAGATCGACTTAATTATGATGTCTTATTCCATACGGATCTATCTAGATCTGGTGGTTTTTCTAATGGTCTTGATTTAAATCGATTAAATTGGGGAAACTATGATTTAGTTGTTATAGATGAATCACATAACTTCCGTAATGGCGTTGGTACGCATGTTAATACTGTGGAGAATAGATATGTAAAGTTGATGGATAAGATTATCCGTGCAGGTGTAAAAACGAAAGTATTAATGCTTTCTGCAACACCAGTTAATAATAGATTTATTGATTTGAAAAACCAATTATCTATAGCTTATGAAGGTGATACTTCATTAATTGATAATAAATTAGGTACAAATAAGTCAATTGATGAAATATTTAGACAAGCACAACGAGCGTTTAATGCTTGGAGTGAGTTAGATGTTACTGATCGAACAACAGATGCTTTGTTAAAAAAACATTAGATTTTTGATTTCTTTGAATTATTGGATAGTGTAACTATTGCACGTTCAAGAAAGCATATTGAAAAATATTATGACACAGCTGACATTGGTAAGTTTCCTATTAGAAAGCCACCTATTTCATTGAGCCCCAAAACTTACGGATTTAGAAACTGCGACTAATTATAATCAAATTTATGAAGAGTTAAGTAAGCTTTCCCTTTGTATCTATACACCATCTAACTATATTTTTCCCAAGTAAAATTCAAAAAAATATTGACCTAACACATAATAAAGGGAATGAGTTAACCCAAACAGGTCGTGAGCAAGGTATTCGCAAATTAATGAGTGTTAATTTGTTGAAACGTTTAGAAAGCTCTGTTAATTCATTTCAACTTACATTACAACGTATTTATAATCTTATTAATGATACTGTAGATAAGATAAACCGATTTGAGCAATATGGTACAAGTAGTATTGATATGTATGAATCTGCTGATACAGAGTGGGATATCGATGATAGTAATACCGAATATTTTACTGTTGGAAATAAGGTTCAAATTGATTTAGCTGATATGGATTATAAAACTTGGCAATCTGAACTTACTTCAGATATTGAGGTTTTTAAATGATTTGATGAGTATGTTGAATGTAATAACACCGGAATATGATGGTAAGTTACAATCCTTACTTAAGGTTATCTCTGACAAAAATAGAAAAATCCAATTAATAGAAAAAAAATAAGAAGGTTCTTATTTTTTTCTGCCTTCTCAGATACTGCAGAGTATTTATATGAACATGTTGGTACTTATATAAAAGATAAATATGGACTTAATACAGCTGTTATAACTGGTTCGATTGATGGTAAAACTACTATTAAGAATTTTAAGGCTACACTTAATAATGTATTAACATGTTTTTCACCTATTTCTAAAGATAAAGCAGTTCTATTGCCAGATAGTAATGATGAAATTGATATATTAATTGCGACAGATTGTATATCTGAAGGTCAAAATCTACAAGATTGTGACTGTGTTATTAACTATGATATTCATTGGAACCCTGTTCGTATTATCCAACGATTTGGTCGTGTGGATCGTATTGGTAGTAAAAATGAAAGTATCCAACTTGTTAACTTCTGGCCTGATATGGATTTAGATGAATACATCAACCTTAAAGGTCGTGTAGAAACAAGGATGAAAATTTCTATTATGTCTTCAACAGGAGATGATGATCTTATTAATGCTGAGGAGAAGGGAGATTTAGAGTATAGAAAGCAACAGCTTAAACGTTTGCAAGAGGAAGTAGTCGATATAGAAGATATGTCTACTGGTATTTCAATTATGGATTTAGGTTTAAATGAGTTTAGGCTTGATCTTTTGGAGTATATTAAAACTCACGGTGATATGGATACAAAACCTAAAGGATTACATGCTGTTGTTCAATCGTCTGAGGAGCTTCCACAAGGTGTAATATTTGTATTGAAGAATGTTAATAATTCTGTAAATATAGATAATCAAAAACAGGATCCATCCATTTTATATGGTTTATATTGGTATGGATGGAGAAATTATTTGTGACTATCTAAATCCTAAACAATTGCTTGATGATATTAGATTATTGTGTAGAGGCAAAAAAGAGCCGATTGTAGATTTGTGTCAAAAGTTTAATGAAGAAACGAATGATGGGAAAGATATGCAGGAATTATCAAATCTTCTTCGTGAAACAATTCATTCTATTATCGATACTAAAGAAGAAAGTGATATAGATAGCTTATTTACTGTTGGTGGAACCTCCGCACTTATCTCAGTAGTATCTGGCTTAGATGATTTTGAGCTCATTTCTTTCTTGGTAGTAAAATAAGAGGGAGCAATATGATGCTAGGTTTACCAAAAGCTACAGAATTTAATCGGCGAATTCCTAAAGCTAAGTTCTATGAGAATATAAATATTACGACTTCTATAAAAAAAGATTGTTTGTAGATCATGTAAAGAATATTTATTGGAGAAATAAAATTGCGTCTACAACTACTAATTTGATTGATGGAAAATATGTAACTGAGATAGAGGTATTTGAAATCAATCTTAATAGCTCCCAAGTTGATATTGATTTATTAAAATCTATTGATAGTGTAATTCCATACCATATTCTTTATATCTTAAAATGCAATGGTAAGTACCAGGCTTGGATTGGTTATAAAAGAAACTACGGATATAGAGAAGAAAAATATCCAAAGTGGATAGATACTATCATACAAATTGGCTTGAAGAAACGGAATTAATAGTAAAACTTGAAGGTCTTAACCTTGATGATGTATATGAAAATTTAGTACGCCAAATTGCTGGTGATAAGTTACAACATGATAACTCTACTGAAAGTTTGAAACAGTCTGTAGAACGTGATAAAGAGATAGAAACTTTGCAAAAAGCAAATTAATATATTACAAGGTAAAATACGAAAAGAAAAAAACAGCTAAATAAACAAATAGAAATGAATACTGAGTTAAAGAAGTTAAAAAAAGTACATTGGAGAAAAATATAATGGAAAAAAATGAGAATGGAATCAGTAGATATGACTGAAAAAAATATAGCGAAAATTGAATCATTATTTCCTAATTGTATTACAGAAACTTTAGATGAAAATGGGAAGTTAACAAAAAGCTATTAATTTTGATTTATTAAAACAGATGCTTTCTAAAGAAATCATAGATAGCGATGAAGCCTATGAGTTTACATGGGTTGGTAAAAAAAGCAGCTATTGTTGAAGCAAATAAGCCAATTAGAAAAAAACGTTACGACCTTGTATTGAAGAAAGTGTTGATTGGGATGATACTGAAAATATTTATATCAAAGGGATAACCTTGATGTATTAAAAATTATTGCAAAGAGAGCTATCTTGGGGCGGTTAAGTTAATTTATATTGATCCCCCATATAATACAGGTAGTGACTTTATTTACAAAGATCGTTTTGAACAAAATGTATATGACTTTGATTCTAACATTGGCATGTATGATGATGATAATAATCGGATGTTTAAGAACTCAGATACTAATGGAAGATTTCACTCGGATTGGTGCAGTATGATTTATTCTAGACTTGCTTTTGGCTAGAAATTTATTAACAGAAGATGGTGTCATAATTATTAGCATTGATGATAATGAGATTCGTAATATGAGAATGATATGTGATGAGCTCTTTGGTGAGTCAAATTTTTATATCAACAATTGTATGGCAAAAAAATTCATAGTATTAAAAAAATGATGCAAAAATATTTTTTTCTGAAAATCATGAATATGCACTTGTGTATTCTAAAAAAACTTAAATTTAGTTAATCTCAAACTTCTTCCAAGAACAGAAGAAATGAATAGTAGATATAAAAATCCGGATAACGATCCAAGAGGTCCTTGGCAATCAGGCGATTTAGTAGCCAGTGGAGAAAAGAAGTAATGGTCATTTTTGGTAACGAGTCCTATTACCGGGAAGAAATTTGATGTTCCTATAGGAAAACACTGGGTATATTCTAAAGAGAACCTTCTTAGCTTAGTTCAAGATAACCAAATATGGTTTGGTGTAGATGGAAACTCCTTCCCTAGAAAAACGTTTCCTTTCTGAGGTTCAGGATGGTAGAACTCCTAGTACACTTTTGGCTATCTGATGATGTGGGTCATAATCAAACTGCTACAAGAGAAGTTAAGGCTCTTTTTGATAATAAAAAAATTTTTGATTTTCCAAAACCTGTTGATTATATCAAACAATTTATAAAAATCGTTACAGATAAAGATTCTATTATATTAGACTTTTTCTCGGGGTCAGCTACTACGGCACATGCTGTTATACAAATGAATAGTGAAGATAGTGGGCACAGAAAATTTATTATGGTGCAGTTAGAAGAGCAAATAAATGACTTAAGTGAGGCTAAGAAGTATGGATATAATACTATATGTGATATTGGTATAAATAGACTTTATAGAGCAAGAAAGCAGATTCAATTAGAAAATCCTAATCTTAATAATATTGATACAGGCTTTCGTGTGTTTACCCTTGATGATAGCAATATGAACGATGTTTACTATAGCCCAAAAAGACTATAATCAAGAATTACTTCATTTAGTTGAGTCGAATATTAAGTCCTGATCGTACTGAATTAGATTTATTATTTGGGTGTTTAATTGAATGGGGCTTACCACTATCTTTACCATATAATTCAGAAGAGATAGAGGGCTTTACTGTACATAATTATAATAATGGTGATTTAGTGGCATGTTTCAATGAAAATATACCAGATTCAGTTATTAAATATATTGCAAAACAACAGCCTCTTCGTGCGGTCTTTAGAGATAGTAGTTTTGAAAGTAGTCCGTCTAAAATTAATGTTGGTGAGATTTTTCAAATCATTAGCTCCAGATACAAGAGTAAAAGTTATTTAAGGAGACTCATAAATGAAACTACAATTTAAGCATCAAAAATTCCAAGCTGATGCTGCAAAAGCTGTGGTGGATGTATTTGCTGGACAGCCTTATTTAACACCAATTTATATGATGGATAGAGGTTCCGGTTACATTCAGCAATCACTGACAGAGGAAATAGACTTTACTGGTTTTAGTAATAAGAAAATAGTAAAAAGAATTAAATGATGAATTAATTCTTAATCGAATAAAGAAAATACAACGAGATAATCAAATACAACCATCTAATAAGTTAGAAGGAAGATATAATCTAACTATTGAAATGGAGACTGGTGTGGGTAAGACTTATACATATATCAAAACAATGTATGAGCTTAACAAACATTATGGTTGGAGTAAGTTTATTATTGTTGTACCTAGTATTGCTATACGTGAAGGTGTTTATAAAACATTTCAAGTTACACAGGAACATTTTTGCGGAAGAATATGGGAAAAAAATTCGTTTCTTTATTTATAATTCATCTCAGTTAACTGAAATCGATCGATTTGCATCTGATAGTTCAATTAATGTAATGATTATTAATTCTCAAGCATTTAATGCAAAGGGTAAGGATGCTAGACGCATTTATATGAAATTAGATGAGTTCAGATCTCGTCGTCCTATAGATATTATTGCAAAAACAAACCCTATATTAATTATTGATGAACCTCAATCTGTAGAAGGGAAACAGACAAAAGAAAGTTTAAAACAATTTAACCCATTAATGACTCTTCGTTATTCTGCCACTCATAAGAGTGATAGTATATATAACATGATTTATCGGTTGGATGCATTAGAAGCTTACAATAAACATCTTGTTAAAAAGATTTACGTTAAAGGAATTACTGAATCAGGAAGTACAGCCACTGAAAGTTATGTTTATCTCGAAGGCATTAATCTTTCAAAATTAGCGCCTACAGCAACTATTCAATTTGATTATAAAGGTGCTAAAGGTATTCGAAAGATAACAAGAGTTGTTTCGGAAGGCTATAATCTCTATGATAACTCAGGCCAAATGGAAGAGTATAAAGATGGTTTTGTTGTATCTAGAATTGATGGTCGTGATGACTCGGTTGAATTCATTAACGGGATAAAGATTTATGCTGGTGATGTAATTGGCAAAGTAAATGAAGATCAACTTCGACGTATTCAAATAAGAGAAACGATTTTATCTCATGTTGAACGAGAACGTGACTTATTTTATAAGGGAATAAAAGTATTATCTCTATTCTTTATAGATGAGGTAGCAAAGTATAAGCAATATGATACTTCTGGAGAGCCTATTAATGGTATTTATGCAGATATGTTTGAAGAGGAATATAAAGATATTGTTGATAATCTTCAAAACCAAATTTGGTGAAGATGAGTATTTAAAAGTATATTAATGCTATTTCTGAATCTTCTACACATGCTGGTTATTTTTTTCCATCGATAAAAAGGAAAAATGGTCGACTCTAAACTAAAAAGATAAAAAAAGAAAAAAACATCTGATGATGTTGATGCTTTTGATCTTATTATGAAGAATAAAGAACTACTTTTAGATAGAGATCCTATAAAATCACCTGTTAGATTCATCTTTTCTCACTCAGCGTTACGTGAAGGCTGGGATAATCCAAATGTCTTTCAGATTTGCACATTAAAACAAAGCAGTAGTGATGTGCGTAAACGTCAAGAAGTAGGTCGAGGCCTTCGTCTTTGTGTCAATCAAGATGGAGAACGTATGGATACGAATGTACTTGGTAATGATGTACATAATGTAAACGTTCTTACTGTAATAGCTAGTGAAAGCTACGATAGTTTTGCAAAAGGCTTACAGGCTGAAATTGCTGAGGCGGTTGCTGATAGACCTAAATCAATCACGCCTGAATTATTTATTGGAAAAGTAATTAAAGATATTCATAATAATGAACAGGTTATAGATGATAAATTGGGACGTGCTATTCATTTTGACCTTATTGTAAATAGATACATTGATAAAACTGGTGCTCTTACTGATAAATATTATGACGATAAGTCTAGTGGTCTAATACAGGTTGCTGATGAAGTAGCTGACTCCAGAGATGCAGTTATAGGAATCATTGATTCCATTTATGATGCTAAATCAATACAATTTGAAAATGCACGCAGTAATAATGTAGAGCTACACTTAGACGAAGATAAAGTTTCTATGCCTGAATTCAAGGCATTATGGAAAAAGATAAACTCCAAATCAGTGTATATCGTTGATTTTGATACGGATGAGCTTATTAGAAATGCAATTTCAGCTTTAGATAGCAAACTTCGAGTTTCAAAACTTTTCTATAAAGTTGAATCTGGTACTATGAAGCATATTAAATCAAAAGAGGAGTTAGAAACATCAGGATCTTTTGTAAAAGAAACTGCTTCAACTTATGGAAGTAAAAATGCTGTAAACGCTAATGTTAAATATGATTTAGTCGGTAAACTAGTGGATGAGACAGGACTTACTCGAAAAGCAGTTATACAGATTCTTCAAGGTATTGAATCTGCAGTATTTAATCAATTTAAAGATAATCCAGAAGAGTTTATTATTAAAGCTGCATCACTTATAAATGATGAAAAAGCAACAGCAATTATTGAGCATATTACATATGATGTATTAGATGAAAAATACGATACTAATGTATTTACAGATCCAACAATTAAAGGACGTTTAGGCACGAATGCAATGAAAGCCAACAAACATTTATATGATCATATTGTTTATGACTCAACAAATGAAAAAAACTTTGCATCTGAGTTGGATATAAACTCTGACGTAGCTGTATATGTTAAATTACCTGATGGATTCTATATTTCTACACCTGTTGGTCGATATAATCCCGATTGGGCGATAGCTTTTTATGAAGGAACCGTAAAACATATTTATTTTGTTGCTGAAACAAAGGGCTCTATGAATTCAATGCAACTTAGATTGATTGAAGAATCTAAACTGCATTGTGCACGAGAACACTTTAAAGCTATCAGTAAAGGAGACGTTGTTTATGATGTTGTTGATAGCTATAAGTCTCTACTGGATATTGTGACAAAGTAAAATAAAGGTATATTTTATAGGGAATACGATAATGGGAGTTAGTAAGTTAGTAGATTTGTAATTGGAGATGATTCTTTGGCTAATTATGCATATAGAGATAAAGAGAGAAGACATATAATACTAGCAAATGAAGCTCTTGAGGAAGATAGGAATAAGTTTTTTTATTGTCCAAATCCGCTATGCAATACAAAAATCTTTTAGTTGAGAATAACTCAAAAACCTGTAATGAGTGACTCTAAAAGCACTTCTTGTGGTGAACATATTAATCATACATTAAGAACAATTAGGCAGATATATTCTATGTGTAAACAATTTCCTCCTAATTACTCATATGGAAATGAGAAAATTGGGAAAAATGATTTTAGACGATAGAACTGTATACTAGTATTCTAAAAGGTATTTTTTTGACTTTAAAATAATTGAGTCTTGCGTAAATGGGCACTTTTTACGATAATGATAAAAAAATGAGATTTATTTAGTAGCTCCGATAGCAAATCCCAATTATAATTTTTACATTATCTATTCCTGATATAAGTCTTTATAAAAATAAGGAATATGGTATTTGAAAATAAAGATAAACTTATTATAGTTGCTGGAGAATGGAATTTATCTAAAGAAGATAGAAGGATAATAAGATCAATTATATATAGTAATAAACAAATAACTATTATATAATAATAAATAATTTATCGATTATAGATTTTGTTTGGGGATTATATTTTACTTTGTGATATAAAAAGTAATTTAAGCGGGTGTTATATGGAATCAGAAACTATAGTTATTCCACCAGAAGCAATTGAAGTTGAAACTTTATATGAATATGAATCAGACTTATCGGAACATTTTAATGAACTTCCTAAAGTTGCCAATCCACTATTAAATGAGGCTAAGAATTTATTTTCTAAAATTGAGAGTTTATTATATACTACTCCATCTTTAATTAATGCTGTTAAGTCCGCTTTTCCGGATACAATGATACAGGCTGTTCTTACTAATGAACAGAAAGAAAAAATAGCCCAAGGTGTACTTGAACTAATGACTAAGAAAGATGGTACTCTTTTGGCGACTCTTATTGATCCTAAAACGAAGAAAGTTGTTAGTAAGATTCCTTTAGAGTCTGTAAAAGTTGGGCCTGAAATAGCTCAAGCTATGACAAATTTTTCAATGCAAATGCAAATGGCTCAAATAGCACAGCAAATTCAAGTAGTACAGCGTGCTATTGAAGAAGTGCGTCGTGGTCAGGAGTTTGATCGTTTAGCTATAGCTTATAGTTGTCAACAAAAATTGATTCAAGCAATGGAAATAAATAATCCAAGTTTAAAAGAACATGCTTTAATGCAATTGATATCTTCTGCTGAGGATAGTAGAAATCTTTTTAATGCTTAGTCAAAAAAATCAAATATAGAGTTTATAAAAAAACAACCTGAAAGCTTCTTTTGAAAAAAATTATTTTTCATCTATATCAACAGAAGAAAATAATGAAAGGATAAATGCTATTAGAGAAAGCCTTAAAGCAGTAAATATGGTTTCATTTGTACAAGCTATGGCTTATCAAAACCTTGGTGAATATGAGGCCGCTAGGATGAGTCTGATTTATTATGCTGAATTTATTAAAGATACTTATACCTCAAATCCAGACTTGTTAGTTAGATTAGATATGGTTGATCCAAGTTCTGAAAATTATTGGACCAAATCATTACCAGTTATTGAAGAAAAAATCCAAAAACTTCCATATGGGGGTAGTGTGTTAGAAATTAAAAAGATTAAAGGGAGACAAAAGAAAAATGATAAACGAAAATGAAAAGCGAATTTGTAAAGGAAAAGGTTGTAAAAAAGAATTACCTGTTGGGTATAAATACGAGAAATGTGAATCATGTCGAAATAAATTCCTTGAAAGCGGAATTAATATAGTTAAGACTTGTGGAGCAGCAGTTGTAGGAGTTGTAGGTTTATTCTTTATAATTAAAAAAATAATTGGTTTAAATCGCAATATGTAATTAAATAGTTTCGAGTTTCTTTTTTTCAATTTAAATAGAAAAAGACTTACTGGAGTACTCTGTAATTTAAATTTTTTTATAGTTCATATAATTAATAGAAAAATCCTTCACTACGATGTGAAGGGTTTTTCTATATGCTAATACTTATAAATGCAATATAGTTGAACTAAATATTAGTTTGCTTATGAAGAAGGGGTAGCTTATATAGTTGAACCTTTTGATTTATATAATTTTGTTGATAGAAATTATATTATTTAAATTTATTGATTAAATAGATTTTTCATAGAGTAGGGTTTCTTATATAATAGATTTGTAAGTATTTTTTTATAGAATGTAGTGGGGAAATGGGAAATGTCAACAACAATAGAAGTAAATAAGCAAAGTGTAGAAACATTATTAGGAAGTGGGAGATTTAAACCTTTTGTTATTCCAGAATATCAAAGACCATACGCATGGAGTGATGAGCAAGTTGAGACACTATTTGAGGATTTGTGGGAGTTTACTGCAGGTTCTGGTGGAACAGAGAATAATGGATCTTATTTTCTGGGAAGTATTGTTTCTTATGAAAATGATGACGGTGAACAGGAAATTATTGACGGACAACAGCGTATTACCTCTTTGTTTTTATTATTAAGAGCTATATATACTAGATTAACTGATATCTTAGAATCAGAGAGAACGGCAGCAGCTAAAAATTTCATTAGTAAAATAGAACCTACTATCTGGAGAACTAATAAACTAACAGGGGTTGTTGATTATACGGATATTTTATTAACCTCTCGTGTCATGAATAATGATGGCAACCAAATTCTTAAAGCAATACTTGAAACTGGTGAGACTAGTGAAAATGCTAAAGATAATTATTCTAAAAACTATAGATTATTTCAGCGTTTGTTAGATAAACATTTTTTTAGAGAATCCTTTAATGGTATATCAATTTATTTATGCATTATTAAATCAAGCTATTTTACTTCCTATAACAGCAGACACTCAAGATACTGCATTAACAATTTTCTCTACATTGAATGATAGAGGATTGCCATTATCCGAAGCAGATATTTTTCAAAGCTAAGATTTATAATCAACTCGATGTAGACAACAAGAAGCTTTTTATTAAACGATGGAAGGATCTTGATGAACAAGCAACATATAATAAAGAAAGTATTCAACAGCTTTTTTTATTATTATATGTTCTATTTACGTGCTTTAGAAAAGGATATAAAAACTACCACTCCTGGTATAAGAAAATATTATGCTAATGAAAAGTTTAAACGATTATTTGAAGTAGATTTAATGGATAATCTTTGTATAATTTTTAAATTTATGGAAGGTGATTAATAAAGGACAGGAGATTGATGGGGAAGCATGGTCTAAGAATAATAAAATTAAGCAATCATTAGATACCCTATCATCATATCCAAATGAGTTTTGGAAATATCCTGTTGTAATTTATTATATCTGTCATAGAAACAAAGAGGATTTTTGAAGTTAAATTTACAGCATTTTTTTAAATAAATTACTTTTTGGAACTATTCACAAAGTATTTAATATCTCCAACAGTTAATGCAGTTAAGACAGATATTTTAAAGCTTAATGCTGAAATTGTTAAATCTGATAAGCCTATATTCAATTTTTAAAGAAATTGACATGGCTATTCTTAAAAAAATCATATCCAAAAATCCGCATAGAAATCTTGTACGGATGCTACTAAAAAAATTCTTGCTTATCAAGAACAAGATACCCTTCTACCTGATAATTGGGAAATTGAACATATTTTTCCCACAAAAATGGCAAGATAATTATTTCACAGATGTATCAGAAATAACTATTAAAGAAAAGATTGAATACATAGGAAATAAAGTTCCTTTTGAAAAGAAACTTAATATTATCGCTGGAAATGGCTATTTTTGGGAAAAAAAGAAAAAAAGAATATTTATTATCAAACATTTCAATTACTAAGAAATTAGGAACACTAGAAATTGATGAATGGAATTTAGATTCTATCATGACAAGAAATATTCGTATATTAGATTCTGTGAAAAAAATATTTTTAAGTCAATGGAATGATAGATATAATAATATTTCCACTGAATCTAATATAGAAGCACAGCCAACAGATTCTGATTTGGAGAAAATTGAAGAGTATAAACGAAAAGGGTGGATATAGGAGAAATGTAATATGTTAGGAGCAATCATTGGTGATATAGTCGGTTCACGATTTGAATTTAATAATTATAGACATAAGGACTTTGATTTCTTTACAGATCAATGTGTGTTAACTGATGATAGTATAATGACACTTGCCATAGCAAAGGCAATTCTTATGAGTCAACCGGATTACAGCGATCTTTCTAAGAATGCAGTGGAATGCATGCAAACGATTGGAAGATGCTATCCCGGCTATGGATATGGTGATCGGTTCTATAGATGGATCTTCGCAGAGGATCCTAAGCCATATAATAGTTATGGTAATAGTTCTGCTATGCGAGTTAGTGCTGCTGGATTTGCAGCACATAGTTTGGATGAAGCGAAGCTTCTATCTAAATTAGTTACTGAGGTCACTCATAACCATCCTGAAGGTATGAAGGGGGCGGAGGCGACGGCAGTTGCCATATATCTAGCTAGAACTGGCAAAGATATACTCGAAATCAGAGAGTACATTAATCAGCATTATTACACCATGGATTTCACGTTGGATGAAATCAGAGATACTTATAGATTCGATGAAAGTTGCCAAGGAACAGTACCGCAAGCACTGCAAGCCTTCTTTGAATCTACTGATTATGAAGATGCTATTCGTAATGCTATCTCAATAGGTGGCGACAGTGATACTGTTGCTGCTATTTGTGGCGGTGTAGCTCAGGCCTATTATGGTATTCCAACGGATATTAGAAAACAGGCTCTATCGTTTTTAGATACTAAGCTACTAGGCATATTAACGTCCTTTGAAGAAAAGTATATGTCTGCTATATAATTTATGTTTCAATAATGATGACTTATATAGATGTATAATAAAAGAAACATATGTAGAAATAGCGTTTCCATTTAATTGAAAAATTTATTGAAAAGGTCTCTTACTTTCGGTAAGAGGCTTTTTTTCTATATCAAAAAAATTACAATAAATTTAGTATAATTAAACTATGAATCATCAGTATACATATAAGGTCGTATTATAAGGGAGAGACACATATGATACATCTTAAGGACTTAGGCACTTTTGAATCTGTACCAGATTTAGTGACAGATATTATAAATGGAAATATTACTGCTCTTGAAAGCGAGTTAAAAAGTGGTTGGGATATTCATAAATCTATACAAATTGGTAAATATAGTGAGTATTCACCTCTACAATTAGCGTTAGTGATGGAATGTTTGCCAAGTGTGAAATGGTTAGTTGAACATGGCGTAGATCTAAATGATGAAGAAAATCCAAGCTTCTTATTAGCTGTACGGTATGGTAATCAAGAGATTATAGACTATGTTGTGGCTCATGGTGCTAACATTCATGCTTTGAACTGTGTGAACGTAGATGCCTTTCAAGCTGCCTTATATGGTAAGAGATATGAGAACTTACAACTCATTCATGATTTAGGACATTCAGTACAGAAATATGGTGGACGAGCTTTCAGAAATGTCATTACAGACCAAGACTATGAGGTCTTAGATTTTTTTATTAATAATGGTGTGGATATTAATTACAACAAGCCTGATTCTGTGTATCCATTTAAGCCCACCCCACTATGTGTAGCAGCTCGGTATGTGGATTTACAGATGTGTAAATATCTAGTAGAACATGGTGCAGATGTAACCATCACAGAAAAGGATGGAATGCGTCCCTATAGTATTGCCATTGAAAAAGGCGATATGGAAATGGCCGAGTATTTTAAATCTTTAGAGCCTGCTGAGTACCATGATAAACAGAATAAAATGGATCAATTAAAACCATTTAAACTACCAAAAGCGTTAATATCCTTTTTAGAGGGAGATAATCTTTACTTTGAATTGCCAGACTCAGATTTTATCTCTATAGAGTTCTTACCTTTACTTGATACAGTTCCATTTAAATGGGGACGTCGTAAACTATTACGTTTATCTAAAGAGCTAGGTGAGTACAACGATTATCAAATTGTATGGGATCCTAATTCTAAAAAGATTTCCTGTTATGATATGGAACATCAAGAACTACGAGAGCTCTGTAAATTTGATGAATTTATGGCGGATATGTCAGGTCAATTAGAAACTTTATTTTAATGTATATCGTAAAGGAGAGGCAATACATATGACAGATACATTTGAGAAAAACATATACGGATTGGTCCATTGATGTAGGTGAGCTATAAATATGAAGGTATAACACTGAAATGAAGTTGAACAGAAATCTATATGCTATTGAGGACCAAGAGCAAGACTTTCGTAATTGTTTCTCCATCAAAGGCAATTTCCAGTAGATAATAAACTATATAACTTTTGTACAGGTTTGTAGTGATCAAGATACCAGATTTATTACATATAGAGCTTAGTGTAACTAATGATGGTGACCGAGGCGCTATTATATATGGTAAAAATGAACTAGGCCACCAAGAGGTGTTACAGATCATAGAAGACTTTATTGCACATCATAAGGTTCCAACATTAGATGATTGGGAAATCGTGTTAGATTTAAGACCTAAGATGGAAAGCTATGTAAAGGGTTCCGAAAATGACTAATGATGTAAAATATGATGAACTGTTAAAGCAATATACCTGGTCCTATGAAGGCATACAATTTTGTTGGGATGAGAAGCCAACGGATGCTAATGTAGATACTGCTAAATTATTAGCTACTAATTATCATAAGAATATAGATTCCATTGTTACTTTCATTCATAACGAAATCCAAGATTGGTATGGCGATGTAAACATTGATGAAGTGAAAACACGGATAGGTATGCCTATTATTGAACCAGAGCGAGATGCTGTGACCTATTGTGAGCAAACCTTTGATGATACGCACATCTTTTCCTTTACATTTTGGGATAATGAATTCAAAGATTTACATTACTTTGCCATAGATGGATAATATATTCTCTAATGATTTAGTTACTACCAATAGCATGCGGAGTCTATTATGTTATATACACCGAATAACCTTTTGTATAAGTATATTCGCTATCGATTTAGACGGATTAAGATTCAATGTAATATAGTATATGATGTAACACCAGAGGAAGAAGATGAGATTTTCCGTAATCTATTAAAAAAGAGAGCGAAGGTATTAATTCCTGTTGGCATAGTATATGGTTTGATATTTGCCCTTACTTTCACTTGGCTATTAGGCACAAGTGAGGAGTTGAACCCATTAATGCAATGGGAAGTAAGAGTTATTGACTATGTTATACCATTTTTAAATACCATTGATTTTAAGTGGTATGCGTATTCACTGAATTTATTGTGGGCAGCCCTTATATTGGCCCCTGTCGGGATTATTAACGTATCTCCTTATATCATTTTTTCCTATATTATAGATACCATTTTGATACGGCGTGAGGTGAAAGCTTTAATAAAAAAATATTCTATTGATGACATAAAATGTGGTTAGATTATATTTATTTGGTTAGGAGAGAGTATTATGAGTAATCTAAAAAGATTTCAATTGGACTGGATTTTTGGAAAGATACTGATTATGCATTTGAGTCCTATATAGGTAGAGAGGTTACCGATGAGGATATTAAGAATGCTGAAGCTGAACTAGGCTATACATTGCCTGCAGCATATATTGAACTACTTAAAAACCATAATGGTGGTGTAGTAAAGAAAAATTGTTTTATTAACGATGATGACGATTGTGTATATATAACAGGAATATATGGCATCGATAGAGATAAAAAATACTCTCTTTTAGGTGAGATGGGTAATGAATTTTGGATTTCAAAAGTAAAATATCCCCCTATCGGTATCGTTGTAGCCGATACAATTTCCGGCGGTCACGACATGATTTTCCTTGATTATCGTGAGTGTGGGCCTACCGGTGAACCTAAGGTTGTACGTGTCGATCAAGAATGTGATTACTCAATTACTCCCTTAGCAGATAATTTTGGTGACTTTATTAAGAACTTATATTTCAGTATAGAAGAAATTACGGATGAAGAGTTTCAAGAATTAAGTGATGCGGAAAAGGTTAAGCTCCTTAATGAACAAGAGGGTATCGATTTCAAGCGTGCGATGGAGTTATTAACTAACATAGGCATTGATAATTTGTCGCCTATATTGTTAAGCGCCTTAGGACGTATGTATAATAATACTGGCCGCGCAGCAGAGGCTATCGATTTATTTAATCGTATTGATGAAACACATCGCGATTGGTCTTGGTACTATCGTTGTGGCTATGCTCATGGCATGCTAGGGTATGGTAAAAGCTATGAATCTGAACATGTACAGAAGGCATTACAATTAATAGAAACAGGCATAAAAATGACGAAAGAAGCCCATTTAGATAAACAACTTGGTTGGTGCTGTGAAGTAGTAAAATATCACCTATTTAAAATCAAGCCGAAACAGTACAAGGAGGATTATCCTGTGATATTTGAAACCATTAAGAATATATTTGATAAGAAAAAAATAGTAAAGAGACTACAGAAGATAACCATATTGAAGACGCTAATGAATACGAAGAGGATAACTATCCTACATATGATGTAGTCCATTGGGTATTTAATAAGCAAACATATAGCAGAGAAGAGTTTTCCAAAGAATACAATGAAAATGTAAAGAAATATGTAGATGATGATGAGGCAGATGACGACGATAGATTAGAAGAACCTGAAATTTTAGTAACCTATGAAGCTTGGATTGAAAGTGAAGACCAACTTTTTGATAATGAACGTGTTACCGATGACGAATTATTCGAAGAAGATAAAGAAGATGGCATGTGGCAGGTAGAAATTATGGCTCATCTTGTTGCGGATAATGGTACATATTTTACTAGAGAAGAATTACTCTTTAAATTGCACAATTTGATGGCCAATAAAGAATTGGGCGATCATGTATTCTTTGAAGGTATTGAATACGAAGGCCATGAATGTGAAGGATATGGTCTCATAGATAACGAAGACAGTATACCTGTATTCTATATTGTTTGTGGTAGCTAGCTTCTAGATAATGTTTATTTTAAGACTATATATGAAATATGATAGGATGTGACATAATGGGATTAACGGTTGAACAATTTAAAGCATTTTCTGATGCGGATCAATTACAAACCATTAAAGAGCTTAATAATTCTGGGAATGTAGAAACTATTATTAATATATTAACTGATGTGGGCATGGAAAATTTATCCGTACCTTTATTAGGTGAGCTTGGTAGAGCTTATAACAATAATAGCAATGAAAAAGAGGCTATCAAGGTATTAGAATCTATTGATGAAGAGTATCGTGATGCGGTGTGGTATTATCGCTGTGCCTATGCGTATGGAGCCCTTGTCTTGGATAATAGTGACGGGTACACATCGAATACTATGCAACAGATGCTAAGATTAGTAGATAAAGGTGTACGTTTAGCTACGGAAGCTAAACTAGATGATATAAAAATCGTATTGTTTTTGAAGTCATTGATATGTGCTGTTTGAGAAATGGATTTTGAAACATGTGAAGCTGACTATCCTGATTTATGTGCAGCCTATAATGAATACGTAGCAGAGAAAAAGAAGAAACGTAAAGGTGTACCTCGTCATCGCACTATCACGGTTCAAGAAATCATGGCTACAGACGATGTATGGACCATTAATGAACCCATGTATTGGACCATCAATATATATGGATCTTACGATGATTATATAGAATCCGCAAAACTTTTCACTGTAGAGCAAAGATACCTTAATGCTATATCTTGGTACTTCGCAGAGGTTAATAATGGTGGTCATCATCAATTCTTTCTATAACTCTACCGGTATTGTATGGGAAGATGCTCTAGCCGGTTTACGTCTCTTTAAGATGGATATACTAGCGGATAATTTACAATCTGTCATCGATTATTTTGGTGGCTCAGTTCCATTTGATAGGGAAGAACGATGGAACATTTTAAAAGATTGGGAAAATGAGGATGAACTGTTCGATTTCCTTGATAAAAAAGATGATGTAGTATATGAATATGATGGAATCTATGAAGACACATTCGTACATGCACATCCTGAATTATTTGTATTTGATGGGACCTATAAAGTTCCAGAATAAATGTAGTGATATAGCAGATAAGTGCTACTTTCACTAACAATATATGTATTAGAGGTATTACATGTTAGATAAACAAGGCGTATATGATTGTTTGCATGACCATCATATCGATTTTGAAGTTACGGATCACGCACCGCTATTTAGTATGGACGATAAACCAGATGTAGAACTGCCATATCCAGAATGGGATGCGAAGAATTTATTTATCCGAGACCATAAGCGGGAGCATTACTATTTAATTACTGTACGCGGTTCAAAGCGTGTAGATTTAAACAATTCCGTAAGGACCACAATCTTAAAAAGATTTCCTTTGGTTCTGAAGAAGAGTTATGGGAGATTTTGAAGATTAAACCAGGTCATGTATCACCATTCTGCTTACTCCACGATGAGGAGCGTAAGGTGCATTACTACATTGATGCGGATTATAAGGATAATTTAATCGGTATACATCCTAACCAAAATGATGCGACCGTGTGGTTACAAGGAAAAGACCTTGTTAAGCTTATAGAGGAGCATGGTACAATAGTGGAATATATTACAATATAAATTACAAAGTTGATTTATTCTTTCTAGGTGTTTGACAAGCTAAATTTAGTTTTGTATTATAGAGATAGAAGTAGGCCACTGACCGATATGTGGGGTATAAATAGTCGGGTTGAAAGTATTACCGCTGACCAATATTGCGGTATATAAATGGTTGGGTTGATAATAAAGTCCTTCGCTACAAGCGGAGGGCTTTTTGTATCTGGAGGGACTATGGAGAAGAGAGGGTTTTATATTGTTAAAGACTCATTTTTTTCAGATATGAATGAATCTTTTTTGAAGGGAAACAAATTAGGAAATAGACCTCATTATTATTGCTTTCAAGATAGTAATAGAGATATATACTGGATGATTCCTTTATCAAGTCAAATTCAAAAAGTATAGAGAGATAATTAAGAAAAAAAGAGCTTAAATATAAACGTTGTGATACACTTTTATATAGCAAAAACTTGATGATGGTAAAGAAAGTGTATTTTTTTGATTCAAGATATGTTTCCTATTACAATAGATTATATTGAACGAGAGTATACAATTGGGAGGGCAATCATTTTTTTAGTTACGAGTAATCATACTGCAAAAAAATTATAGAACAAAAAAAGCACGTACTGTACTCGCTTTGCTAAAGAGAGGTATAAAGTTTATGCCAACCCAACCTAATGTTATTCGCTTATATAAAATATTAAAAGACAGAATAAATAATAATGATTAATTAAGCTTTACTGAGGTACTAGCATGAATTTAAGAGTTTTTTTAAACGTATAATATTTACATTTGCTATTTCAGTTTTAGGCGTGAGTACATCATTTGCTGCATTCACATTTGATAAACAAGAACAAGTAGACACAGCACCCTATCGTAGGTTTATATCGTTATCAAGTACCGAACTGAATTACAAGGTGTATATAATGCTGCAGGTATTCAAAAAAACTTTAACATCCTCTATGGAGAAAGAACCTAATACATTATCTATGAATGTAGCTCATGTGAAAAGGTAATCCAGCTGAATCGTACGTAGTAGAGGTTTATACAGATACAGCTGCATTAGAAACACATCGCAAAATCTGAGCATTTTCAAAACTATATTAATGAAGTAGGATCTAAACTGACGAGTCGTAAAGTTGTATGATGTACAACCTATGCTATTGATTGAAAAAACCCAGATGCTTTATCTATTTGATTAATGATGGTCAAATCTGTTGTGACTTTAACGGAATTTTACTGTAGACGGTAATGAAGTTGATACAGTACAAAAACAATATCAACTAGATATTGAACGTGCCGTTCGTGATGATGCGGGCTATATGGCGGGTTATGTATTGCGTGAAAGAAACAATAAAACTCACTGGTATGTAATTCAAATCTATAGTGATGAATCAGCTTTCAATAAACATATGAGTAGCCCAGGATATCGTTTCATGATGAGCCAAATTCAAGGTAGTTTACAAGGGGTTACTACTAAAGTGTTACAAGGCGACATTTTAGTAAATCATGGTGGTCAATCTTTTGTAAGACCATAAAGTTTGATATACTATAAACAGTAAAGTTACTGCTAGCATATATATGTGCTAGCAGTTTTTTTGTTATATAATAAGTTAAAGTCTTTATAGACCATAAGGAGTTACATATGACACAGCAAGAACGTTTACGCTATTTGGTTGAAGGTTTAGTAGCAGAATACAAAGAGAAATATAACGAACATATAGATATCCCGATGAATGAAGAAGAGCAATTTACACTTTTTAGATCTCTATGTAATATTCGTCCTGCAGGATCTATGCCTGCAGAATGGATGAAGGTACAAGATGAGTATTTAAATGAATTAGCCCGTGAAAAAGGAATTGTTACCATTAATGATATGGAAAAACGTGCACCTCAGATTTATTTATGGCAAGGCGATATTACGCGCCTTTCAGTGGATGCTATAGTGAATGCGGCTAACAATCAATTGTTAGGGTGTTTTGCGCCAAATCATAGATGTATTGATAATGCTATTCACACCTTTGCGGGTATTGAGCTTCGTATGGCTTGTTCTCGTATGATTGAATACATGGATATGCCTGAAAAAACAGGTGTTGCACGTAAAACCTATGGTTTTAATTTACCAGCTAAACATGTTATTCACACGGTAGGACCTATTATTTATGATTCCCTTACAGATATAGAACGAGAACAATTGGCTTCATGTTACAGGTCTTGTTTAGAGTTAGCTCAATGCTTATAGCTTTACAGTCCATTGCATTCTGTTGTATTTCTACAGGTGAATTTAGATTTCCTAATGAAGACGCAGCACAAATTGCTATCGATACGGTGCGTACCTATTTAAAAGAAACTAATAGTAAAATACAAGTGGTATTTAATGTATTTAAGGATATAGATTATGACATCTACGATAAATTATTGGGATAAATAATATACTCCTTTTGAAATTCATGAAAAATACTGTATCATTTAATAATGATATACAACAAGTATCACAAGATTTATTAGTTTAATAAGGAGTTAATGTACTATGAATTATAAATACACCTATGAAAGTCCCTTAGGAACTATGATTATGCTTGGTACATTAACCTACTTTAACAGACTTTATTCTTTGTAGATGAAGCTCATGCACCTAGTTATGATGATGCGGAGTATATTGAACAAAAAACCGGCCCTTTTGAAGTGACCATTATGTGGCTAGATCAATATTTTAAAGGTCAAAAACCATTTATTACTCCACCAATACAATTAGAAGGAACAGAGTTCCGTAAGTCTGTATGGTCTGTATTGCAAACTATACCTTATGGGGAAACTACAACCTATGGAGATATTGGTAAACAAATAGCTGAAAAGCAAGGTAAAGATAAAATGTCTGCTCAAGCTGTGGGCGGTGCCGTAGGACATAATCCTATATCTATTATCATTCCATGTCATCGTGTGATTGGTAGTAACGGTAAATTGACCGGATATGCAGGTGGTATTAAACGTAAGAAATATTTGCTAGATCTTGAATCGAAACATAAATAGAACTCTATGTGTATTGGTGTTATACATTGAACTAATATAATAATGAGTTAATATAAAAGAGATTACTCTTGGGTGATTGTATACGCCAGAGTAATCTCTTTTTTGTATTTCAAGTTAGTTATATAAATTTATTTTCCAATGTACCAATACCACTAATTGTAATAGACACCGTATCACCAGATGTTAGCCATCTATATTTTGATTCGTTTTTACCGAGTACAACGCCACTAGGTGTACCGGTAAAGATAATATCACCCTCTTGTAGTGTAATATACTGAGATACAAACTCTATGATTGCATCTGGTTTAAATAACATTTGTTCTAATTTAGCTTGTTGACGCACTTCACCATTTACTGTTGTGGTAATGGTAGCATTTCAAAATCAAAATCGTCAGGTGATACGATAACAGGACCGATAGGGGAAAAGTTATCTAAGGATTTGCCAAGAATCCACTGAGAACCTCTAAATTGTAAGGTTCGAGCTGATACATCATTACCTATGGTATATCCTAAGATATGTTCTTTAGCTTGGTCGCGAGATATATTTTTACCCGCTTTACCAATTACGATGACGAGCTCTCCTTCGTAATCATAATGAAGGTTTTCGTCTTGAATGAGAACTATATCTTGATGTGACGCTAATGCGTTAGATGTTTTCATAAAGATTTCTGGAAACTCATGTGTAGCAAGACTAGTTTCCGCAATATGGTCCGCATAATTAAGGCCTATACAGATGATATTTTTAGGATTAGAGATTAGTTCATGTTTAGTAGTTGATTTCATAAGAAATACCTCCTTAAGAGCTGAGATATATATCTTAAGATAATTATAATATAAATCACTATGTAAAGAATAATTTTTGACGAAATAATTATATAGAGGCATTTTTGTCACATCCTATTTGATATACTTTTAAAAAAGTAATAAAAGGAGGAGTCCCTATGTATATGCATAGAAATATGACAGATAAATTTATAGGTACCGTAGCATCTTGTGACATTATAAGTACTGGGTAGCTGGTATGGTGATTTACCAGATGGCGTTCCAAAGGAAGTGAAATTAAATCGTAAAGATTACTATATTGAAGAGATACAACATATTTCTATTAAGGAAGCCATTAGTGTTACCTATGGCATTAAATGGGAGCATATCTCGAAACCTGTAGAGGGTAAAATAGAATCCTTAACTACTAAGGAGTACTCAATTGACGAATCTAAAAAACAATATTTATTAGAGCTTATGGGGCGTAGATTTTCCGATGATATTGACCTATATGATGAGGATGAGTGTGCTGTCCAAGTGCAGCTCATCAACACTGAGGATCAGGAATTTATATATGAATTTCCTTTTGATAATACCCTGAGGGCCATGTCTATACTATTCAGACAAATCCTAGGTATGCCTACATTACTTTTATTTGATGGAAATCGAGAAAAAGATAGAATTCAAGAGATTCATATTGAAGTGCAAAAAAATATGTACCAAGAATATGGTGACGTAAATACATTGAATTTTAATTGGAATGAGCCGTCTATTTCCATTGATTGTAATAGTAAGCAATTTGGTCACTCTAGCCATAGTCATAGCGAGTATGTAGATAATCAAATGATTCATCAATTGAAACAAGATATTGACTTTCACATTGGTGAAACACTATATAGTCTAGATTCCTTTAGTCTTAGTGAAAGTCATGACCTTGATAGAGACCCTGCTCGTGGTGGTATAGTAACAGTACGTATTAAATGGGCGCATAAAGAGGATACATTGTTTATAGGGAATGTAACTAATCAGTATGTGCCCACTTGGTATAAAAATCTAATTAATTTTATACATGCTCATACAAGAGATACATCTTTACAAGAGTTTTTACAATCAAATCATACATCTGATAGAAGGATTTATACGTATTGTTCCGTATATTTTTTTAAGATAAACCAGGAATTTTTATTATCGTACTGATAGAAATGATATATATGAAGGGATATTGTAAAAAGTTCCGTTTGGATCCGATAATGCGGTTCGTACTGGTCGTGTAGAATCTATTTCATATCATACGCGTTACGACGTACCTTATGATTTGAAACGAACTAAATTTATTATAGATAAAGACTTAGAGATTATTTATGATACCAATCGTTATAGATATGATGATCCATATGATTTATAAGGCATCAAAATAAGTGGTATTCTATATTTTGTACTTAAGTACACTCAACTTATTACATGTCTAATTTTCTGTTCTCTATAGAATATGTTGAAATAACTTGCTCATAGTGTTAAGATTATAAGTATATTAATAAGCATGGAGGTCATTGTTATGAGCAAGAATATCGATTGGGATAATCTCGGTTTTGGTTATGTAGAAACCGACTACCGTTATTTGACTACATATAAAGATGGTAAATGGGACGAAGGTGGATTAATTACTGATGCTAACGTTACCCTTAATGAATGTGCAGGTGTATTCCAATATGCACAAACTGTATTCGAAGGTTTAAAAGCATACTACACTAAAGATGGTCACATTGTATGTTTCCGTCCAGATCTTAATGCAGAGCGTTTAAATCAATCTGCGGAACGCCTTGTAATGCCTACATTACCTGAAGGACGCTTCCTTGAAGCGGTTAAAGAAGTTGTGAAAGCGAATAAAGACTTTGTTCCTCCATATGGTCATGGTGCTAGCCTTTATATTCGCCCTTATATGATGGGCACAAACTCTGTTATCGGTGTAAAACCGGCTGACGAATATCAATTCCGTGTATTTACAACACCAGTAGGCCCTTACTTTAAAGGCGGTGCAAAGCCAATCAAAATCCGTATTACTGATTTTGACCGTGCAGCACCTCATGGTACTGGTCATATCAAAGCAGGTCTTAACTATGCTATGAGTTTATATGCTATCACTGATGCACATGAACATGGTTATGCTGAAAATATGTATCTTGATGCGGCTACTCGTACACATGTAGAAGAAACTGGTGGTGCGAACTTTATCTTTATTACAAAAGATGGTACTTTGGTAACACCTAAATCCGATAGCATCTTGCCATCTATTACACGTCGTTCCTTGATGTATGTGGCAGAACATTATCTTGGTATGAAGGTTGAACATCGTCCAGTTCACAAAGATGAATTGAAAGACTTTGCTGAAATGGGTCTATGCGGTACAGCTGCAGTTATTTCCCCAGTAGGTCAAATCGATACGCCAGAAGGCACAATCAATGTACCAGCTGGCATGGAAGATATGGGTCCTATGACTAAAAAATTATATGACACATTGCTCGGTATTCAACATGGTGAAATCGAAGCTCCTGAAGGATGGGTAGTTACGATTTGCTAATTATCTAGGTGATATAAGAGCATAGAGCATACAAAAACCTCCACGATCGTATGAGCGTGGAGGTTTTTAGGTTTAAGACCTTAGTTTTTAGTAAGTCGTTTTAAGTTTAATAATTAGTACTAAGTGTAATAAGTAGTTCTAAGTCTAGTTTGATGCTTTTCTTGTACCTACTTTTGCCATAAATTTTTCATTGTTAATAACAAAACGTTCATGTCTGCCTTTACCAATGATACCAACACCGTCGGATGCTTCAATATTAAAGGTGATTTTACGCCCTTCCACAGCTGTCACTGTAGCTTTAGCTGTAATTGTAGAGCCCATAGGGGATGGAGCATCGTGGCTAATAGAAAGGGAGATACCTACTGTACCTTCACCTTCCTCTAAATGTGGTTGTACTGCTGCTTGCGCTGCTTCTTCCATAAGTGCACACATAGCTGGTGTAGCAAAGACCTCTAAAGAACCGGATTTCATTGTTTTTGCAATATTAGATTCTGTTACTGTAACCGTTGACGTAGCTGTTTGACCTACTGATACCATAATATACCTTCTTTCATTAAGAATATTCTCGTTATAATGATATTATATATCTTTAGATAATTTTTATGTTATCAGATTTATATTTTTTTAACGATACTACCAGTTAAAACTAATTATTTTTTTAACTGGTAGTATCGTTAAAAAAATAGAATGTTTAGGTGCTAATGACATAATAGTTATAACTACTCTATAGAATCCGTGATATAATATAACTAGTTTTTTTATAAAAACGAGGTATATATGAGTACAAGAAAATTAAAACCTTCTGGTGAAGGTTGGGTACAATTGATAGCAGGCATTGGTTTTATAGTCTTATTAATTGTCATTAATATTGTGGATCCAACATTTTATCCTACCATGTGGCATTTAGCTACTAGTGGTTCTATGGAGGAAATAGCAGAATATATTCAAGGCTTTGGCCCAATGGCCATGGTTGTGAGTATGGTCCTAGATATTTTTGTCAATGCCGTAGGTTTTTTGCCATCAATTTTTATTTCAACAGCTAATGGATTGGTATTTGGTATGTGGCCAGGTATCATTATTTCTTGGCTGGCTGAAACAATTGGTGTAGTTATCAGCTTTTACATTATGCGTTATTTCTTACGAGATGCGGCTGATAAGCTCATTTCTAAGAGCAGTACATTGATGAAAGTAGATGATTTCTCCGGTAATAATGGTTTTGTGGTCATGCTATTCGCTAGATCCTTACCATATTTTCCTTCTGGCGTTATCACTGCATTAGGGGCTATCAGTAAAATTAAGCCTCGAGACTATATTTTGGCAAATTTAATTGGTAAATTCCCATCAACAGCTCTTGAGGTTGCCATAGGAACAGATATTGTCAATTTTCAAGAGAATATGGGGCGTCTTGGCATCATTGTTGTTGTAGCCGGCACTGTATATTTCATCTTGTGGAAGGTGTACAAGCGTTATATGGATAAACGTAATGCTGAACAAGAACATGATCCTAATGCGTAGCATAAATTTGTAATCTTATGTAATTAATCAAATAAAGAGGCGATACTATGAGTTTTTCACTTCCTGAACGGGTAACCTTAAAAAGGCCCTAATTTTTATTCGAGAAGTATTTGAACGTGGTGTAGGCGTACCAGGCTTTATTAGTTTTTGGTATTGGTAATCCTGCACCTGAAGCAATTCCTGTGAAGGTTATCGAAGATGCCTTCGATTTTTATCGTTCACGAAAATCCAATGGGGCTTTTACAATATGGTCCTATGCAAGGGGATGCACGTCTATCAGAATTGACGCTAGACCGTTTATCTAAGGTTCATCACATGAACTTAGAAGGACAGGGCTTGATTATTTCAAATGGTGCGGGCCAATTATTAGGCTTAGTACCGATTACCGTATGTGAACCAGGCGATGAAGTGTACATGGATGATTATACTTTTTACAAGTGCTATCAATTCTGTACGCAACATGGGGGCCAAAGCTGTAGGTATTAAAACCGATGAATTTGGTATGATTCCTAGTGAACTAGAAAAAGCGGCACAATCTGGTAAAGGGAAATATATTTATTTAATTCCTAACTTCCAAAATCCAACAGGTATTACAATGCCTCTAGAGCGTCGTAAAGAAATCTACGCTATTGCATCTAAATATGACTTATTTATCTATGAAGATGATCCATATGGTGAAATCCGTTTTGCTGGTGAACATGTGCCTAGCTTTAAATCCTTTGATACGGAAAATCGTGTTCTCTATGCAGGCTCCTATTCTAAAACATTATCAGCAGGCTTGCGTGTAGGTTTCTTGTTGGGACCTGAGGATGTAATTAGTACAATCCAAGCTCTGAAGAATAATACAGCCGGTCAAATGCCGTTAGTTACACAAAAGGTAGTGGCCCATGTACTTGATCAAATCGATTATGACGCACATTTAGAAAATGTACGTAAAGTTTATAAAACTAAATGTGATGCTATGATGCGCGTATTTAAGGAGAAGGGGAGTTCTAAGGTTCATTTAACAGAACCAACCGGTGGTATGTTTGCGTGGATGACGATGCCAGATACTGTTGATTGCGATGAGTTTTTTGAGATGTGCATGAATAAAAATGTGGGCATTATCAAATGCGGTGCATTCGCTTCGGATGGGGTAGAGAATGGACATGCATTTCGTTTAAGTTATACGGTGCCAACAATACCAGAAATTGAAAAGGGCATGGAAATCCTTTGTGCTCTTACAAAAGAATATTGTGGTGAATAATTCATGATAAAGCATATATGTATATTGAAAAATATTGAAATACCATGATACAATAGGGCTGTAAATATTTGGTATGTTAGCCTTTATAGATAGCTTTCACCATGATTAATATTTACATAGAGAAAATAATTTTAAAACTATATATTGTTGAGGAAAGTCCTCGAAGAAAGTAGGTGTTTACTATGGGTTGCGGTAGCAGTAGTGATTGTGGCGGATGCCCATCTCAATCCTCTGGTTGCGGTGGCGGCGCTTCTCAACAACCTCAAGATCTTACAGCTCCATTACACGAGCTTAGTTCTGTTAAACATGTAATCGGCGTAGTATCTGGTAAAGGTGGCGTAGGTAAATCCTCCGTTACAAGCTTGATGGCCATTACAATGGCGCGTAAAGGTTACAAAGTAGGTATTCTCGATGCGGATATTACCGGTCCTTCCATTCCTAAGATGTTCGGCATCAAGGAAAAAGCATATGCTGACGAAATTGGCATGTATCCTGTAAAATCTAAAGGCGGTATCGACGTTATGTCTGTTAACCTCCTTTTGGAAAACGATACAGATCCTGTTTTATGGCGTGGTCCTATTCTAGGTAATGTTGTAAAACAATTCTATACAGATGTAATTTGGAAAGACATCGATTATTTATTTGTTGATATGCCACCAGGAACAGGTGACGTAGCGATTACAGTTTACCAATCCTTGAAATTGGATGGTATCATCATCGTTACATCTCCTCAAGACTTGGTATCCATGATTGTTGAAAAAGCAGTTAAAAATGGCTGATTTAATGCAAGTGCCTATTATTGGCGTGGTGGAAAACTATTCTTACTTCCATTGCCCAGATAACGGTAAGGATTACCAAATCTTTGGTGAAAGCCACATTGAAGAAATCCTTCAAAAATACGGTCTATTATTGTTGAACCGTTTACCAATTGATCCAACTATTGCAAATCTTTGCGACCAAGGTGATATTGAGTCTATCGAAAAAACAAATTTAGAGAACGTATCTCTACCTGAATAGGATTTATATGATGATGAAAGCTGTGCATACCATGTGATGCACAGCTTTTTCTCACATCTTTTTATCTTGAAATATATTATATTATGATAAGAGGATATAAATATATTTTAGTTTTTTCCTATGTAGGAGGTTTGTGTATGAAAAAACTTTTAAACTGGATTATTCCAGCGGCCTTTGGTTTAGGCCTTTGGTTTATTCCGACTCCAGAGGGGTTAACTCCTCAATCTTGGCATTTATTTGCCATCTTTGTGGCGACTATCGTAGGCTTTATTACTCAGCCGTTACCGATTGGTGGCGTATCCATCGTTGTTATTACTGTAGCAGCTTTGACAGGTACCTTGAAAATTGGTGAAGCTATTTCTGGCTTTGCGAATTCTGCTATTTGGTTAATTGTAGGCGCCTTCTTATTTCTCGTGGCTTTTATTAAAGACTGGTTTGGGTAAACGTATTGCGTATAACTTGATTGCTGCATTTGGTAGCAGCTCTTTGCGCCTATCTTATGCTTTAGCTTTATCTGATTTGATTTTGGCGCCTGCCACACCATCTAATACAGCTCGTGTGGGCGGTGTTATCATGCCAATTACGACAAGTTTGGCAAAAGCGTTCGGCTCTGAACCTCAAGATGGTCCTCGTAAAATTGGTTCCTTCTTGATGCAATCCATTTACCAAGTCAAATACGATTACATCTGCCATGTTCCAAACATCCATGGCTGGTAATACCTTGGTTGCTGCATTAGCACTTCAATCCTTTAGTATTGGTATCACTTGGGGTGATTGGGCTATGGCTGCTATCGTTCCTGGTATTATTGCGTTAATCATTATGCCGTACTTCATTTACAAAGTATACCCACCTGAAATCACAGATGCTCGTGAAGCTCAACAAATGATTAAAGAAGAGTTAAAAGGCCTTGGTAAGATGTCTTTCCAAGAGTGGGTGATGCTTGGCGTATTTATCTTTAGCTTTAGTATTGTGGGCTACATCTCAATTCACTAAACTTGATGCAACAACTGTTGCATTCTTGGGCATTTCTATTTTGCTTGCTACAGGCGTTCTTATTTGGGACGATGTTAAAAGTGAAAAAAAGGTGCTTGGGATACATTAGTTTGGATGGGTACATTGATGGGCTTTGCCGGTTTTCTTTCCAAATTGGGCTTCATTAAATGGGCCACAGTTCAAGTGGGTGGCGTTATCCCTGAAGGTTCTTGGGTGATTGCCTTTGTTATAGCAGTTCTTGTAAATACGTATGCACACTATGTATTCGCATCCTTAACAGCACATATTTCTGCAATGTTCGTAGCATTCTCTGCAATCGCTATTTCTGCAGGTGCACCACCAATGTTGACATTGCTCATGATTGCATTCACATCTAACTTGTGTATGTCCTTAACTCACTATGCAGCAGGTCCATCCCCAGTAATCTTTTAATACTGGTTATGTTCCTCAAAAACACATGGTGGAAAATTGGTTTCTTCGCATCCGTAATCAACTTAATCATCTTCATGGGCATCGGTTCCTTGTGGATGAAAGTTATCGGTATGTGGTAAACCACAAGATAATAGATTAATACATTTATGTATACATAACGCCGTTCCTTATGGGACGGCGTTTTTGTGATACAATAGCAATAGATTATTAATTTTAATAAATAAGGTAGACCATTAAATAATTGTGTAGGAGGTCATATGAAATTTGATAATCCACAATTAATTAAATACATTAAGGGATGTACGTCCCCATACCATACGGTAGATACTAGTTTACAATTATTAGTAGATGCAGGTTTTACTGAGTTGTCTTTAGAGGAACCGTGGAGCTTAACAACTGGTAATTATGTTGTAAATGTGTATGGCACAACATTATTTGCTTTTCACATAGGAGAGGACTATCGTCATTCCTTACGCATTGCATCAGCACATACAGATTTTCCTGCCATACGTGTAAAACCTAATCCCATTACTGATGTAAAAGGCTATACTAAGCTCAATGTAGAGATGTATGGTGGATTAATACAAAATACATGGCTTGATCGCCCGTTAGGGGCTGCAGGAACCGTTGTTTTAAAAGGGGATAATCCTTATGATGTAGAATCTGTTCTTGTAGACACAAAACGACCGATTGCTATCATTCCTAATTTGGCAATTCATATGAATCGAAATGTAAATGATGGCGTAGCCCTAAATCGACAAAAAGAAATGTTGCCTATAATAATGATGAATCAACAGGGTTCTGATACAACAAAATCTGATGTGGATGAATGGAATACATTTTTGGCAGAAGAGGTAAATTGTGATCCATCGGAAATTTTATCCTATGAAATTACACTATATCCTGTGACAGAAGGTATTTTAGTTGGTACAGAATTTGATTTTATTAGTTCCCCGCGGTTAGATAACTTAACATCTTGTTTTGGTGCATTATCCGGTATTGTAGAAGCGAAGAAAAATAAGGTAGATGGCATACGCTGTGCTGTATTATTCGATAATGAAGAGGTTGGTAGCCGTACGAAACAAGGGGGGGCAGGAATGTTACTACCAAATTTATTAGAACGAGTATATCGCAGCCTCGGACTAAGTAGGGATGACATGGATATGGATGTGGCTCGCGGCTTTATGATTTCCTCAGATGTAGCGCATGGTTTGCATCCAAATTATCCAGAGAAAAATGATATTACCAATTTCCCTGTACTCAATGGAGGCGTTACGTTAAAGCAAGCAGCTAGTCAATCTTATGCAGGCGATGCGATGGCAATTGCTATTGTTAAGGGGCTTTGTGAGGAGGCTAATGTTAAATACCAAATTTATGTTAATCGTTCAGATATTGTGGGCGGCTCTACAGTAGGTTCAATTTCATCCTCTATGTTACCGATGAGAACCATGGATATTGGTCTACCATTGTTGGCCATGCATTCTGCTGTAGAGACAATGGGCGCTTGCGATCAAGAACAATTGAATCGTTTAATGCAACATTTTTTAGGTGATGACTAGATAATAGCTTTTGTGATTTCGATACTTTCATTTTGTATTATTAAACACATATGAAAAATTTATGAATAGAAAAAATTCCATATAGAGAAAAAAAGATTAATAAAGGTATCTTTTATAATGATTAAGCCTTTTAATATCTAAAAATTATTGTATAATATAAATATGTTTGATACATAATTATATATCAAAAATATTGATAAGTGTTTTGTGAAAAACATGTAATTCGATATGGATGGTATACATGTAAATCAATGAAAAGAAATCTATCATTCGATAGGACTCGGTAGGAGGCAACTATGAAGAAAATTAAATCCGTTTTAGTGGCCAATCGCGGTGAAATTGCAATCCGCGTATTTCGTGCATGTAACGAAATGGGCATTAAGACAGTAGCTATCTACTCTAAGGAAGACACATTGTCCTTGCACCGCAACCAAGCTGATGAAGCGTATTTGGTAGGGGAAGGAAAGAAACCTGTTGATGCATATCTAGATATTGAAGATATCATCCGTATTGCGAAAGAGCATGATATTGATGCCATCCATCCTGGCTATGGTTTCTTATCTGAAAACGAAGGCTTTGCAAAACGTTGTGCTGAAGAAGGCATTATTTTCATTGGTCCACATATTGAACATTTGAATATGTTCGGTGATAAAGTTAATGCTCGTACTCAAGCTAAATTAGCAGAAATCCCTATGATTCCTGGTTCTGATGGGGCGTTGAAGGATTATGCTCAATTAGAAGAGTTTGCTGAAACACATGGATACCCATTGATGATCAAAGCCGTTAATGGCGGTGGTGGTCGTGGTATGCGTGAAGTTCATCGCAAAGAAGATTTGCGTGATGCATACGATCGTGCTAAATCCGAAGCTAAAGCAGCATTTGGTGATGATGATGTATATGTAGAAAAACTCATCGTTGAACCAAAACATATCGAAGTACAAATCTTAGGTGACGAACATGGTAATGTGGTTCATTTACATGAACGTGATTGCTCTGTTCAACGTCGTCACCAAAAGGTTGTTGAAATGGCACCAGCTTTTGCATTGAGTTTGGAAACTCGTAAAGCTGTTTGTGATGCTGCCGTTAAAATCATGAAAAACGTTGGATACGTTAATGCTGGTACAGTTGAGTTCTTGGTAACTGCTGATGGCAGCTTCTACTTTATCGAAGTAAACCCTCGTATCCAAGTAGAACATACTGTAACAGAAATGATTACAGATATTGATATTGTTCACGCTCAAATTCGTATCGCTGAAGGCTATAATTTACACAGTCCAGAGGTAGGGATTCCTGAACAAGATCAAATTCCTTGTAAAGGTACTGCAATCCAATGTCGTATCACTACAGAAAATCCTAAAAATAACTTTATGCCAGACACTGGTAAAATCTTGGCATACCGTAGCTCCGGTGGTTTTGGCATCCGTCTTGACTCTGGTAATGCTTTCTCCGGTGCCGTTGTAACACCTTACTACGATTCCTTGCTTGTAAAAGCAACTGCATTTGGTCCTAATAACGAAGAAACAATTCGCAAAATGCTTCGTTGCTTAAAGGAATTCCGTATCCGTGGCGTAAAAACAAATATCCATTTCTTGATTAATGTTTTGGAACATCCTGAATTCCAAAGTGGTCAATATAATGTAAACTTCATTGAAGAACATCCTGAATTATTTGAATTGAAACCAGATCGTGACCGTGGTACTAAATTATTGCGTTACATTGCAGATGTAACAATCAATGGTTATTCTGGTGCAGGCCCACAACCACTTCCTGAATTTGAACCAATTCAAATGCCTTCTACATTAGATGTAACTCCAGCTCCTGGTACAAAACAAAAATTTGATGAATTAGGTCCAGATGGATTCAGCAAATGGTTAGCAGAACAAAAACAAGTATTCTTCACAGATACTACATGGCGTGATGCTCATCAATCCTTGTTTGCAACACGTCTACGTACCATCGATATGGCCCGCGTAGCTGGTCATGCTGCTAAAGGTGTACCTAACTTGTTCTCCTTGGAATGTTGGGGCGGTGCAACATTTGACGTATCCTATCGCTTCTTGCATGAAGATCCATGGGAACGTTTACGCATGTTCCGTCGTGAAGTGCCTAATACATTGCTTCAAATGCTTATTCGTGGTGCCAATGCAGTAGGTTACACATCCTACCCTGATAATGTGGTTCGTCACTTTATTCAACGTGCAGCCGTTAATGGTATCGATGTATTCCGTGTATTCGATAGTTTGAACAGCCTTGATAACATGCATGTGGCTATCGATGAAGTACGTGCACAAAATAAAATAGCAGAAGTGGCATTATGCTACACTGGCGATATTTTAGATAGCAGCCGTCCTAAATACAATCTTGATTACTATGTGAAGATGGCAAAAGAATTGCAAAATGCAGGTGCTAATATCATTGCTATTAAAGATATGGCAGGTCTTTTGAAACCTCAAGCTGCATATAACCTTGTATCTGCATTAAAAGATGCTGTTACAGTACCAATTCATCTACATTCTCATGAAGGTTCTGGCAATACCATTTACTCTTATGGTCGTGCTGTAGATGCTGGTGTAGACGTAATCGACTTAGCATACTCTGCATTTGCTAATGGTACAAGTCAACCAAGCATGAATTCCATGTACTACGCTTTATCTGGTCACGAACGTCAACCAGAAATGAACATCGATTACATGGAAGAAATGTCTCAATATTTCGGTAGCATTCGTCCTTACTACAAAGGTGTAGATAAAGCAGAAGCATATCCTAACACTGGTGTATACCAACATGAAATGCCAGGTGGCCAATACTCTAACTTACAACAACAAGCTAAGATGGTAGGCCTTGGTGACCGTTGGGCGGATATTAAGAAAATGTACCATCAAGTTAATATGATGTTTGGTGATATTATCAAAGTAACACCTTCCTCTAAAGTAGTAGGGGATATGACATTGTACATGGTTCAAAACAATTTGACTGAACAAGATATCTACGAAAAAGGCGATGTATTAGACTTCCCTCAATCCGTAGTAGAATTCTTTGAAGGCCGTCTTGGCACACCATACCAAGGTTTCCCAGAAGAACTTCAAAAGAATCATCTTAAAAGGCATTCGTCCAATTACAGTTCGTCCTGGTGCAGTATTGCCACCAACTGACTTTGAACATGTTCGCAATGAATTAAGTGATATGGGTGCAGCTACAACTGATGAAGATGTAAGTGCATACTGCTTATATCCTAAAGTATTTAAAGATTACTCTAAATTCACTAATGACTTTGGTGATGTGTCTGTGCTCGATACACCAACATTCTTCTTTGGCATGAAACGTGGTGAAGAAATCCAAGTTACTATTGAAAAAGGTAAAACATTAATCATTAAAATGAATGGTGTATCCGATCCTGATGAAGATGGTAATCGTGTTGTTCTCTTTGAATTTAATGGTCAACCTCGTGCTATTAAGGTTCATGATAAACACGCTAAAACAACTGGTGTCGTTCGTCGTAAAGTTGATGAATCTAACCCAGGTGAAATCGGTGCTACATTGTCTGGCTCCGTTGTTAAGATTCTCGTTAAGAATGGACAATCCGTATCTAAAGGTGAACCATTAATCGTAACAGAAGCTATGAAGATGGAAACTACGATTACAGCTCCTATCGCTGGTATCGTTGAAGAAATCTTTGTTCGTGAAGGCAGCCGTATTGAGTCTGGCGATTGTTTGTTACATATTGAAGATGCTATTAAACGTTAATTTTATACGATTTAGCACGTAAGTGCATAAAAAAGTCCCTCATATAATACTCTTTTGTATTATATGAGGGACTTTCTAAATTTTATCATATAACAAAAAAATAAACCAACTAGCAGTCAATAACATCCAATCAAGCGGATAAATGAGTGTTAGTCGGTTTATGATTAACAACAGTATACTAAATGAAAAAGATTTAGACAAGTTAGTACTATTAAGTAGCATTATATGGTTCTTTTTGTACTTTTTCTACTAAATATGGTACTATATAAGTTATAAGAAAATAGGCGTATTGTGCCTTTTTCAAGATTACTAGCTGATTAGAAAAGGAGTATTAGCCAATGAGATGTCCTTATTGCCAACATACAGACACGAAGGTAACAGACTCAAGAACGACTGACGAAGGGAACAGTATCCGCCGTCGTCGCGAGTGTATTAATTGTGGACGCCGCTTTACTACTTATGAAATCATCGAAGAAGTACCACTCATGGTAGCAAAGAAAAATGGTCGCCGTGAATTATTTGACAGAGGTAAATTGTTAAATGGTTTGCTGCGTTCTTGTGATAAACGAACAGTGCCTATGTCCGTCATGGAAGAGGTTGTTAATAATGTAGAACGAGATATTCGCAATGAAGTAAATCAAGAAATCTCTACAGATCGTATCGGTGAACTTGTACTACAACAATTGAAAGATATCGATCAAGTTGCGTATGTGCGTTTTGCATCTGTATATCGCAAGTTCGATAATATAGACAGCTTTATGGCTGAACTGAAAGCACTAAAAAAATTAGATGCCAAAAAGGTAAAGAAATAACAAGAGTATATGATTGATTTACATTGTGATACGATAATGCAATTAATCGACCATCCACATGATGGTGATTTATTCTCTAATAAGTGGAAAATTGATATTCAACGTCTCATCAAGGGCCATAGTCGATTACAAGATTTTGCATTATTTGTGGACTTAAAAGAACAAGAAGATTCTTATGCTAGATATGAATCTATGCGTGCTTTATTTGATAGTCAGATACAAAAATATAGTGACCATATTAGTCATGTGCGCTCGTATGAGGAAATTAAGGCTTGTTACGATAATCATAAGCTGGCTGCCCTACTGTCGATAGAAGAGGGTGGTGTTCTTGGGGGCGATTTAGCCAAACTTGAAAAGGCCTATAAGGATGGTGTTCGTCTTATAACATTGACCTGGAACTATCCGAACGAATTAGGCGAGCCTAATACAGGAGATCCATATAAGAAACTGACAAAAATAGGGATAGAGTTTGTGGAACGAATGCAAGAATTAGGTATGATTGTAGACTGCTCTCATCTCAACGATGGCGGAACGGAACAATTAGGAGATATTCTTGATGTACCTTTTATTGCTTCTCATTCTAATGCACGAGAAGTGACGGCCCATCGACGCAATTTGCCAGATCACTTGATTCGTCTAATCGGTGAAAAGGGCGGTGTTATTGGCCTGAATTTTGCTCAGTCATTCCTTGGCACTTCATCTATTAGTCGTATTGAAGATATCGTTAAACATGGATTGTATATCATCAATAAAGGCGGTGAAGATGTCATAGCTTTAGGCACTGATTTTGATGGCATTAAACCGAATACGGAAATTAAAGACATTTCAGATATGCATCGTTTATACGATGCTTTTAGGGGAGCAGGGCTTTCAGAGGAACAAACAGAAAAATTGTTCTGGAAAAATGCTGATCGCTTACTAAAGGAGATTTTATAATGACAGATATAAATCCAATCATTGCTGATCGATTTACTGATCATCTAGACGTATTCAGTAAAACGATGGAATTAATGGATGTTATTCAAGAAATAGCAAATCGTTGTATTGTAGCCTTGAATAGTGGTAATAAAATCATGTTTTGTGGTAATGGTGGGTCTGCTGCTGATTCTCAACATCTTGCAGCGGAGTTGGTAGGGCGTTTTAAAAAAGAACGTCGTTCTCTTGCGTCTATTGCTCTTACAACTGATACATCAATTTTGACAGCTGTTGCTAATGATTATGATTTTGATTCAATCTTTGCTCGTCAAGTTGAAGGCTTAGGTCGCTCTGGTGATGTACTTATCGGCATTTCTACGTCTGGTAACTCTAAAAATGTGGTGAAAGCCATGCAAATGGCTCGTAATACAGGAATGCATACAATAGCTTTTACAGGCGAAGGTGGCGGCAAATTAGCTGAACTATGTGATATTACACTTGCCGTTCCTAGTACAGTGACTGCACGAATTCAAGAGATGCATATCTTGGTAGGTCATATTATCTGCGAGCTTATCGAAGAAGGTTATTAATCGAGATAGGGAAGAAATCACAGATTTCTTGAAAGGGGACGACCTATGATTACAAAAACAGTCAATGAATTTCTGACAAATTCACTACCCAACCTAAAAATCGCAGTTATTGGTGATGTGATGGTGGACCGATATGTCTTTGGTGATGTGAGTCGTATATCTCCAGAGGCTCCAGTACCGGTAAATCGCGTGTCATCTGTGAAAGAGGTGCTTGGTGGTGCAGGGAACGTTGCTTCCAACTTGGCTAATCTCGATTGTCATGTATATTTAGGAGCCGTAGCTGGCGTTGATGATCATGGTAGAGTACTCGATAAATTATTGATTGCTGATGGTATTGATACATCTGGTCTTATTTATGATAACAATCGCTCTACTATTACTAAAATGAGAATTTTAGGTGATCGTCAACAGATGATGCGTCTCGATTTTGAGACGATTACTCCGATTACAACAGATGAAGAGGAACGATTGATTTCCTGGTTGGACGGGCTTTGCCAACAAGGATTGCAAGGCATTGTTATTTCTGACTATGGCAAGGGTGTGTGTACACCTACATTATTACAAGAGGTATTTAGATTAGCTCATACCTATAATGTGCAAACTATTGTTGACCCTAAGGGGGGCAGATTGGTCTAAATATGATGGTGCTACTTGCATTACGCCAAATGTAAAGGAATTAGGCGAATCATTAGGTCGTGTTATACCTAATGAGGATGCTTCTGTTATAGAGGCGGCTAAGGAAGTATTAGGTAAACTTAATATTCAGTATATTATAGGTACCCGTTCTGCAAAGGGGATTACTGTTGTAGCAAAGGATGGGCGAACATGGCATAATCCAGCTACGCAACAAGATGTATTCGATGTAAGTGGCGCTGGTGATACGGTCGTAGCTATGATGATTTCTTGCTTGGCTAGTGGTTTATCTATGCGTTTAGCATTACATATTGCTAATGGTGCAGCTGGTATTGTTGTGTCTAAGGTTGGTACATACCCAATTCATCGCCAAGAATTGATTGATTTGTGGAGATCTGTTCGTCAATTAACGACATCAAGTCCGTTATATACAAAAGAAGAGATGAAGGCCTTAATCGATAAATGGCAAAGTATGGATGAAACTGTTGTATTTACTAATGGTTGTTTCGATATTTTACATCGAGGCCATATTACATATCTTCAAGAGGCAGCTCAACTAGGTCGTCATCTCATCATCGGACTTAATTCAGATGCGTCTGTACGTCGTTTAAAGGGTGAAACTAGACCAATTGTATCTGAAGATGATAGAGCTGCTTTATTAAGTGCTTTACAATGCGTAGATGGGGTTATTCTTTTCGAAGAAGACACACCAGCTGAATTATTAGCCTATTTGCGTCCTAATATTCTCGTTAAGGGCGGAGACTATAAAAAAGAAGAGATTGTCGGCAGAGAGTTTGTAGATGAGGTAGCGGTACTTTCATTTAAAGAAGGCTATTCTACATCAGATATCGTGAAAAAAATAGCTATAATGTCTAAGGAGGGGAAATTATGATTATTGTAACTGGTGGTGCCGGTTTTATTGGTAGTAATATTGTAAAAGCCTTAAATGAGCGTGGCCGTAATGATATTTTAATCGTCGATGATTTGACAGATGGTCGTAAAATTCGCAATCTTCAAAACTTGGATTATTTAGATTACATTGATTGTGATGACTTTGATGCTGCCATTGCGGATGGTACTTTCAACGTAGGTCCAATCGAAGTTATTTTCCATGAAGGCGCTTGTGCTGACACAATGGAATATAACGGCAAATATATGATGAAGAACAACTATGAAGGTTCTAAAAATCTATTCCATTATTGCCAAGATAGAGCCATTCCATTTATTTATGCATCCTCTGCATCTACGTATGGTAATGGTACAAATGGTTTCGTAGAAACTCCAGAAGCAGAAGAGGCATTAAACCCATATGCATATTCTAAGCTTTTATTTGACCGTTATGTACGTAAATTTGAAGGTGAATATACAGCGCAAGTTGTAGGTTTACGTTACTTTAATGTATTTGGTCCTAATGAAGCACATAAGGATAAAATGGCCTCTCTTGTACGTCAAATGTTCTATAAAAACCAAGAAACAGGTGTTATCAATTTGTTTGAAGGTACTGATGGCTATGAAGATGGTGGTCAAACACGTGACTTCATCTATGTAAAAGACGTGGTAAATGTGAATTTCTATTTCTGGGAACACCCTGAAATTTCTGGTACTTTCAACTGTGGTACTGGTCATGCGCATAGCTTTAATGAATTTATGCAAGCTGTTATAGACTACAATGGAAAAGGCCGCATTGAATACGTTCCATTCCCAGAAGTGTTGGTAGGTAAATACCAAAGCTTTACCGAAGCAGATACTACTAAATTGATGGCCGCAGGCTATGATAAAGGCTTTACACCATTAGCAGAGGCTGTTAAAGAATATTGTGAATTACTAGATAATAACGAAGGATATTTGCGTTAATTCCTGATAATGGATTGTGCAGATTCTTTGATATATGTAAAGGATAAAGTATGAGAAAGGTGTTGTTCCTCGATAGAGATGGGGTTATCAACAAGGATGTTTCCTATCTCTATAAAATATCGGATTTACAATGGGTTGAAGGTGCAAAAGAAGCATTAAAATTAGCCCATGACGCTGGTTATGAACTTATAGTGGTGACAAACCAAAGTGGGGTGGCGCGAGGCTACTATAAGGAAACTGATGTTCAAATTCTTCACGATTATATGGGAAATGAATTGTTTAAGGCTGGCGCACCGATCTTACACTTTTATTATTGTCCACATCATAAGGATGGCGTTGTAGAGCGCTATGCCGTAGATTGTAACTGCCGTAAACCAAAGCCAGGCATGATTTTACAAGCCATCAAGGATTTTGATGTAGATGTAGAACATAGTTTTCTCGTTGGTGATAGTCAACGTGATGTGGAGGCTGCCGAAGCTGCAGGGGTAAAAGGATACCTCTTTACAGAATCTAATTTGCTAGATTTTATGAAAACTATCATAAAGAACTAGAGTTGATATAATTGTTTGTCATTGTAAACCACGTCAGGGGCGTGTGTATTCTTCATTCACAAAGGGGTTATTATGAAGGACTATTCCAATATACTCATCATTAAAATGAGTTCCTTAGGTGATGTCATTCACGCATTGCCAACCTTATATGCATTGCGTCAAAATTTACCACACGCAAAAATTACCTGGGCTATACACGAGCAATTTGCTAGCCTTTTACCGGGTACACCTTGGGTGGATGAAGTGATTATAATCGACAAAAAACAATTAAAATCTCCTTCTTATTTGTGGAACCTTCGCAAGGATTTACATAGTCGTCATTTCGACATGACCTTAGATTTACAATGTATAGCCAAAAGTGCCATCGTGTCTCTATTATCGGGGGCACCTGAGCGATATGGCTATTGGGAACTTCGAGAAGGTAGTAAATTCGTCAATAAAGCCCTCGTAGGTGCTCATAAATATGACCACGTTATCGAGCGATACCTCGACACAGTGCGCGTATTAGGCGGCGATGTAGAGGGTGTTGAATTTCCAATGCCCCATGACCATGCGGCAGAGGGCGTCATTCGAAAACGTTTAGCTGATCTGGGTGTAACCGATGATTATGTCGTTGTTGTACCTGGTGCTCGCTGGATTGTTAAGGAATGGCCTTTGTTGAACTTTGGTGAACTATGTATTCGCCTTTGTGAAAGTGGTAAGAAGGTGGTGATTGCAGGTTCGCCTGATGATAGTGAAAAAGGTCAATTTATAGAAAACTATGTGAAGAGCGATAATCTCATTAATTTAGTTGGGAAAACCACTATGGCAGAACTTATTGAATTGATTCGTCATTGTCATATATATATTAGTGCCGATACAGGGCCATTACACATTGCGAATGCATTAAAGAAACCGCTGATAGCACTATTTGGCACTACATCACCACATAGAACTGGCCCATATGGGGGCAGTCATGTGCATCTTATTATTTCCCCTACATCTAAGGCTACACCTGAACAGCCGTTGGTGGACGATCCAGATTGTATGGCTCAAATACCTGTAGATGCCGTATGGGATGTATATTCTGAAATGTTGAGAAAGGATTTGTAATGGAACTCGATTATAAACGCATTGTTGTTACCTTTCTCATGCATTTAGGTGATGTAGTCTTAACGACGCCATTTCTAGAGGTGTTGCGCAAAGCAGCACCTCATAGTCATATAACCTATGTAATTGATGAAAAATTACAGGATGTGATGAAATACAATCCTTATATCGATGATTTGATTACTGTCGATAAAAAGGGGCGTCATAATAGTATTAAAGGTCTCAATGAAATTGCTCGTCGTATTAACGAACAAGGTAGACCTGATATCGTTATCAATCTGCATCCTAATGAACGCACATCATACTTAGCGTGGAAGATTAATGGTAAGGTTACGACGGGGATGAGTCATTTCTTATTTAGACCGTTCATGACTCAATATACAAGGCTTGACCGAAAAACTCGCCATGCTGCGGATATGTATATAAACGTGCTTGAGCAATTGGGCGTTACCGATGTATCTAACCATGGATTACATATTGAAACCTGCAAAGAATGGAATGATGAGGTTTCTCGCTTTTATGAAAGCCAAGGCGTTATGCCTCATGATAAGCTTATCGGTTTCAATATCGGCAGTGCAGTACCCGAAAAACGTTGGCCAGCTGAACGCTTTGCTGATGTAGCTGATTACTTTGCTGACAAAGGCTATAAAACTGTGTTCTTTGGTGGCCCCATGGATTTAGAGATGGTTAAACCCGTGGTGGAACATATGAAGACCACTCCGATTGTGGCTACGGGAGCATTTAAAATTGGCTCTTTAGCAGCTGCTATGAAATGGTGTGATCTTGTTATTACCAATGACTCTGGGCCTATGCATGTAGCGATTAGTCAAGGTGTACCGATAGTTGCACTCTATGGTCCATCAAATCCTTTTTTCTATGGCCCATACCAAGCTAAATCGATTGTACTAGAATCGATGGACCATTATGAAATTGGTAAAAGCATGAAAAAGGTCATTAAAGAAGGCAAATACAAAGGTATTTCCGTTATTACCGAAGAACAAGTGATTAAGGCAGCTGAAACATTACTGCAGGAATCGTAAGTTATGGATTATATTATTTTTGATTTAGAATGGAACCAACCCTATAGCAATGATATTAGCTTTATGAAGCGAACACGTATGCCGTTGACGGGCGAAATCATTCAAATCGGAGCAATTAAGCTCAATGACAAGCTTGAAATTGTGGATTCCTTCACAATGTATGTTAAACCAAAATATTTATTACATATGCATAAGCATGTAAAGGCCCTTACGGGGATTACTAATCAAGATTTAAATCGAGGTGTCCCTTTTAGAATGGCCTATAGTCATTTTCAACAGTGGTGTGGCAAGGACTATAAGCTACTTTCTTGGGGAGCTGACGATATTCTTATATTGCGAGAAAATTTACTTCTCCATAAATTAAAGAGTATCGACTATGACTCTTGGGCAGATGCACAGATGATATATAGCTTTCACAGATATGGTACGACGCAACAGTATTCTGTAGCCCATGCGATGGAGGATTTACAAATATCGACTGAAGAGCTATCAGCCCATAATGCATTGCATGATGCCATATTTACGGCTCATATATGCCAAAAATTAGATTTGCCGAAGGCATTGTTGGATTATGATACGATACGAAAAGAGGCGCCAAATCCATTTTTATATCCACCGGGTTTGACCTTCTTTATGTATGATAATTTTCAAGAGAAAAAACGCATCGTCCATGATCGACGGGTGCGCTTATCATTCTGCCCTTATTGTCAAGGTCGTCTAGAAACGACACGACCGGAACGCATTCAAGGGGATAAGCACCTATCCATTGGCATTTGTCCAAAACATGGGGAATTTGCCATACAATTAAAAGTAGGAAAATACACGATTAAGTCGGGACATACTAAGTTTTATGTAACAAAGGTACTAAGTCATAGCACCGATGAAATTCGTAGACTATATACAGAAAAATCGGAAATTAACCGAGAAAAAGAACGCCTCTATTACGAGCGTCGTCGAAAGGAATTATTAAATACTTAGAAGACCAGATTACTATACATAGTAATTTTGGTCTAAATAGAAAGGAATGTGAACATGGAACGTAAATATGCTTGGCATAATTATGATGAACAAACATTGCAAGATGTAATGTCATTAGGCGATTCATATCGTCAATTTTTTTAGATAATGGCAAAACAGAACGTGAATGTGGTTCAATCCGTAGCCGCTGCAAAAAGAAGCTGGTTATGTAGATTTAAAAGAGTTGATTAAATCAAATACACCGATTAAGGCTGGCGATAAGATTTACTATACGCATATGGATAAATCAATTGCTCTCTTTAATATTGGTACAGACGATATGGATCTAGGTATGAATATTCTCGGTGCTCATATCGATTCTCCGCGTATTGACGTAAAACAAAATCCACAATACGAAGATAGCAATTTAGTATTTTGGGATACACATTACTATGGTGGTATTAAAAAATACCACTGGGTAGCAATGCCACTCGCCATTCATGGTGTAGTAGTAAAAACAGATGGTACTCGCATTAATATCAACATTGGTGATAAAGAAACGGACCCCGTATTCTGCATTACCGATTTATTGCCTCACTTAGGGCAAGAACAAATGCAGAAAAATGCAGCTAAGGTTATCGAAGGTGAATCCTTAGATCTTCTCATCGGCAGTCAACCTGTTAAAGGGGAAGAAAAAGAGGGGGTTACTAAATTTATTAACGCTCTATTAGAAAAAGAGTACGGATTTGTAGAACGCGATCTGTTATCTGCAGAGCTTGAAATCGTACCTGCTGGCAAGGCGCGCGATATGGGCTTTGACCGCTCTATGATTATTGCATATGGCCAAGATGACCGCGTATGTGCTTATACATCCTTGGTGGCTATGCTCGAAGTAGATAAGGTAAAACGTACGACTTGCTGTTTATTAGTAGATAAAGAGGAAATTGGTTCCGTCGGTGCTACAGGCATGCAATCTCGTTTCTTTGAAAACGCAGTGGCAGAGATTTTAACCTTAATGGGAAAACCAAATTCCGTTAATGTACGAAGAACATTGGAGAATTCTCGTATGTTATCTTCTGATGTAAGTGCTGGTTATGATCCACTTTACGCATCTGCTTTTGAAAAGAAAAATGCGTCTTACCTAGGTATGGGCGTTGTGTTTAATAAATTTACCGGTTCTCGTGGTAAAGCTGGTTCTAATGACGCAAATGCTGAATATATGGGCTTTATCCGTCGTGTAATGGAAGCCAATAATGTAACGTACCAAACGGCTGAACTCGGTAAGGTAGACCTCGGTGGTGGTGGTACCATTGCGTACATCATGGCGTTGTATGGTATGAATGTTATCGACTGTGGTGTAGCAGTTTTGAGCATGCACGCACCGTGGGAGGTTACATCTAAGGCCGATATTTATGAGGCAAAACGTTGTTATGTGGCATTCTTGAATGCAGCAGATGAAACAATCTAGTGTCATGGGGACTTTCACCATTGGTGAAAGTCCATTCTATGTGAGGTATATGATGAATCAAACGGAATTAGGTGCTGCTATTGAGGCGGCAAAAGGAGAGGCGACAGAGGTTAAGACTGTGAAGGTCGATATCTTTGATATTCCTGAAACAAAAGCAGAAGAATATATTGCAACCCGTGAAGCTGTTGCTGAGGCGGCTGCACAGGTGATGAAACCGTATTGTGTAACGGTAAAACGGGAAACGTTGGACGAAGATGAAGGGGAAGCCGTGGTAGGTTATTATGTAACAGGAGAAATTTTAATGTGTGTCATTCTCGACCCATTTGAAGTACCTGTTATGAAGGTGGCCCTTGATAAAGGAACGCTTAAAGACTATATTTTGGCGGCAAATGAACTAACAGAGGATATGTTAGCATCTCTAGATAGATAATATAAATTCTATTTTTATGTACTCTACATAAAGACAAATGTAAAATACTTTACTCTACTACATTGATGTAGTGGATAAATTTGTTTATAATAGAAGTATTATAGTCTTTGCAGATAGGAAGGAAATCCCCATGAACTTGAAAAAAGGTATTGCCTTAGCACTCACGGCGGCAGCATTGATGGCGTTTGCGGGCTGTGGCACAAATGGAACTACATCTAATGGTGAATACAAGGTTGGCGTAGTACAACTGGTTGAACATCCTGCACTAGATGCAGCAAACAAAGGTTTTGTTGACGCTCTTAAAGAAAAGGGCTTAGCTGACAAAATTACCTTTGACCAACAAAATGCACAAGCTGATCAATCTAACTTGAACAGTATTGCTCAACGATTTGTATCAGATCGTAAAAATTTAATTTTAGCGATTGCAACGCCTGCAGCTCAATCTATGGCGAATGCAACTCATGATATTCCAATCTTGGGTACAGCTATTACAGATTACGAAGCGGCTAAATTAGTTAAATCTAATGCAAAACCTGGTGGTAATGTATCTGGTACATCCGATATGAACCCAGTAGAGCAACAAGTAGATTTGATTTTACAAGTTATGCCGAATGTCAAAAACAATTGGTACAATCTATAGCTCTAGTGAAGTAAACTCTCAAATTCAAGTAGAGAAAATGAAAGCTTACGCAGCAACAAAAGGCATTAAGGTTGAAGAGGTTACTGTTTCCAACGTAAATGATATTCAACAAGCATCTCAAAATCTCGTATCTCAACGTGTAGATGCCATATATGTACCAACAGATAATGTAGTAGCATCTGCCATGAGCAACCTTGTGGCACTCATCGATCCTGCAAAAAAATTCCCTGTATTTGGTGGTGAAGATAACCATGTAAAAGGTGGTGCCGTTATGTCCTTGTCCGTAGACTACTACAAACTTGGATACCAAACAGGTTTGATGGCAGCTAAAATTTTAACTGGTGAAGCTAAAATTGAAGATATGCCAATCGAAATGCAAAAAGAATTTAAATTAGTTGTGAGCAAAGATAAATTACAAAAATTGGGCATCACCTTACCAGAGGACTTGATGAACAAAGCGACTATGATTTAATAAACAACTGGTAAGGAGTTACACATGAACTGGAAAAAAAGGTATCGCAGTGGCACTTAGTGCAATTACTGTTATGGCAATGGTAGCTGGTTGTGGTTCCGATACCGCTACTAGCAATCCAAAAGAAAATCGGTGTTATTCAATTGGTAGAACATCCATCTCTTGATGCTGCTAATAAAGGCTTTGTAGATGGCCTTGCATCAAAAGGGGTTTTAAAGATGGTGAAAACATTAAAATCGACCAACAAAATGCACAAGCTGACCAATCTAATTTGAATAGTATTGCTCAACGTTCGTATCTGATAAAAAAGATTTAGTACTAGCAATTGCAACGCCAGCAGCACAAACAATGGCGAATGCATCTCATGAAATGCCAATTATGGGTACCGCTATTACAGATTACGTAACAGCTAAACTCGTTCAATCCAATGAACATCCTGGTGGCAATGTATCTGGTACATCTGATATGACACCTGTTGAAAAAGAGGTAGATCTTATTATCGCATTAGTACCTAATGTAAAACGTATCGGTGCAATTTACACATCTTCTGAAATCAACTCACAACTTCAAGTGGAAAAAATGAAAGCTTACGCAGCTAGCAAAGGTATTACTGTTGTAGAAGCGACCGTTTCCAACGTAAACGATATCCAACAAGCAGCGACAAATCTTGTAAATCAAGATGTACAAGCTATCTACACACCAACAGATAATGTATTAGCATCTGCTATGGCAAACTTAGCACAAATTACAGATGCTGCTAAAATTCCAGTATTTGCTGCTGATGAAGGCATGACCATGACTGGTGGCGTAGCAACATATTCTGTAGACTACTATAAATTAGGTTACCAAACAGGTTTAATGGCAGCTAAAGTGCTTTCTGGTGAAGCTAAAATTAGCGACATGGCTATTGAAATGCAAAAAGAGATCAAATTAACTGTCAACGAAGAACGTGCTAAAAAATTAGGGATTACAATTCCTGATACACTTCGTAAAGATATGAAATAATAGAGGAGATTTTGATGTTAGATTTAGTGGTAGGCACCATAACAACAGGTCTATTATGGTCCTTGTTAGCGGTCGGTGTATTCATCACCTTCCGCGTTCTTGATGTGGCTGACTTGACCGTGGAAGGGACGTTCCCTATGGGGGCGGCCATTTCCGCCATTTTAATTACTAGTGGTATGAACCCAATCCTTTCTATTTTACTGGCTGGTGTAGGCGGTATGTTGGCCGGTGCTGTAACAGGTTGGATTCATACTAAATTAAAAATTCCGGCATTGTTGGCTGGTATTTTAACAATGATTGCGTTGTACTCAGTAAACCTTCATATTATGGGTAAAGCAAATGTGTCCTTGCTTCGTATGGATACAATTTATACGACTCTTGGTGGTGTATTACATACACCGAATATGTGGTCTGCTGCTATCGTAGGTGTTTTAGTAGCAGTGGCTGTATGCTTACTATTGTTTGGTTCTTCGGCACTGAAATTGGTACAGCATTACGTGCAACTGGTGTGAATCCTCAAATGATTCGTGCACAAGGTGTTAATACAGATAATATGATTGTTCTTGGTCTATTAATCTCCAATGGTTTCGTTGGCATGTCTGGTGCTCTTATCGGTCAATTCCAAGGCTTTGCTGATGTAGGCATGGGCATTGGTACTATCGTTATCGGTTTGGCGTCTGTAATCATCGGTGAGGTTGTATTCGGTACAAAATCCTTCGTACGTAGCCTCGTTGCTGTAGTACTCGGTTCCATCGTATATCGTATCGTTATCGCAGCTGTACTCTACATGGGTATGCCACCAAACGATTTAAAATTATTCACTGCAATTCTCGTTGCCATCGCGCTTTCTTTGCCTACTTTGAAAGCCAAATGGCTAGCTCGTTAAGGAGGACACTATGTTAGAAGTAAAAAATATGGTAAAAACCTTCTTTAAGGGCACAATTAATGAAAAAACTGCATTACAAGGTATCGATCTTCGTTTAGAAGAAGGGGACTTTTGTACAGTAATCGGTGGTAATGGTGCTGGTAAAAGTACCTTGCTAAACTCCATCGCTGGTGTATTTCCAGTTGACGAAGGGAGCATTACCATCAATAATATTGATGTAACAAAAATGCCAGAATACAAACGCGCTAAATACATTGGCCGTGTATTCCAAGACCCTATGGTTGGTACTGCAGGCAATATGCAAATCGAAGAAAACTTGATTCTTGCTATGCGTCGTGGTAAAAACTTAGGCCTTAAATGGGCTTTCAAAGATAGTGAGAAATCCTTCTTTAAAGAACGCCTTGCTCTATTAGGTTTAGGCCTTGAAGAACGTCTATCTGCACGCATGGGCCTATTATCTGGTGGTCAACGTCAATCCATTACATTGCTTATGGCTACTATGCTTCGTCCTGATTTATTATTGTTGGATGAACATACGGCTGCTCTTGATCCTAAGACTGCAGAAAATGTATTGCAATTGACAGAGAAGCTCGTTGCAGAACATAACTTAACCACCCTTATGATTACTCATAACATGCGCGATGCATTGCGTTTTGGTAATCGTCTCATCATGATGGATGCTGGTCGTATCATATATGATGTAAAAGGGGAAGAAAAGAAAAAATTAACAGTTGCTGATTTGTTACAAAAATTTGAAGTAGCTGGCGAAGGTGCGTTAAGCGACCGTATGATGCTCGGTTCAAAATAAGCGAACTCAATATACTCAGCTTAAACAAAAGAGAGGAGATTATCCTCTCTTTTTTCATGAAAACCTTTACACTAAGTGGATTATACTGTATACTTAACTAAGTCATAAGACATATCGTAAGCGAAGTATTCGAATCTCCAACGGTTACTTAAGCTTATCGGGATTATTATTTTATAGGAGGTAACATTAATGTTAACTACAGAAGCTAAATTAGCAGTAATTAAAGAATACGCTACTCATGAAGGTGACACTGGTTCTCCAGAAGTACAAGTTGCGATTTTAACAAGCCGTATCGTATACTTAACTGAACACTTGAAAGAACACAAAAAAGACCATCATTCCCGTCGTGGTTTGTTGAAATTGGTTGGTCAACGCCGTAACATGCTTGACTACCTTCGTCGTAAAGATATCGAACGTTACCGTTCCCTTATCGAACGTCTTGGTCTTCGTAAATAATAAAATTAGCCGTCCCTTTGGACGGCTTTTTTATTTTATATGCTTGTGTTATAATCATATTAGACAAAGGGAAACAATTGTCGATATTCTATCATGGCAACACAGAAAAAAGGACAGAGCGGCTACTCTGTCCTTTTTTTATTATGATAATTGCTTTTTAATAAAGTGAAAAAAATAGCTTAATTTTTAATAGATGATATAATAATAAGGTATACGTATAAGAAGATTTTTAGGAGGAATAGGAATGGAACAATTCCAAATGGACCTAGCTGGTCGTACGCTTACGATCGAGACTGGGGAACTTGCAAAACAAGCTGGCGGTGCCGTAATGGTTGGTTATGGCGATACACGCGTACTCGTTACCGCTACAGGTTCTAAAGAGGCGAAGGATATCGATTTCTTCCCACTAACAGTAGATTATGAAGAAAAAATGTATGCTATTGGTCGTTTGCCAGGTGGCTTTATTAAACGTGAAGCACGTCCACCTGAATCTGCTATCTTGAATAGCCGTTTGATTGACCGTCCTATTCGTCCACTATTTGATAAAGGTGTACGTAACGAAGTACACGTTGTTGCTACAGTTATGTCCGTAGATCAAGATTGTGATCCTGCTATCTGTGGTATGATTGGTGCATCTGCAGCATTATCTATTTCCGATATTCCATGGGCTGGCCCAATTGCGGGCGTTCGCATGGGTCGTGTAAATGGTGAATTTGTCGTTAACCCAACAAAAGCACAATTAGAAGAAACTGACCTTAATATCGTAGTAGCTGGTACAAAAGACGCTATCCTCATGGTTGAAGGTGGCGCCCAAGAGGTTCCGGAAGAAACCATTCTTGAAGTTATCATGGCTGCTCACGAAGAAATTAAGAAAATCGTTGCATTCCAAGAAGATGTAAAAGCTAAAGTAGGCAAGGAAAAACGCGTATTTGAAAGCAAAGACGTACCTGCTGAAATTGCTGAAGCTGTTCGCGCATATGGTCACGATAAACTTGACGCAGCCGTTCGTTGTGCAGATAAACAACAACGCGATGCACAAGAAACAGAAGTACGTGAAGACGTTTTAGCACACTTCGCAGATATCTACCCAGATAACTTAGCTGATGTAAATAAAGCATTTGATGCTATGACGAAAGAAATCGTTCGTCACATGATCACTGTTGAAAAAATTCGTCCAGATGGCCGTAAACTTGATGAAGTTCGTCCAATCTCTTGCCGTACAGGTGTATTGCCTCGTACACATGGTTCTGGCCTATTCACACGTGGTCAAACTCAAGTATTGAACGTAGCTACTGTAGCGCCATTGTCTGAAAAACAAACAATTGACGGCATCGGTTTAGAAACAGAAAAACGCTATATTCACCACTACAATTTCCCATCCTTCTCCGTAGGGGAAACTCGTTCCTCCCGTGGTCCTGGACGCCGTGAAATCGGTCATGGTGCTTTAGCTGAACGCGCATTGGTACCTGTAATTCCTAGCGAAGAAGAATTCCCATATGCATTGCGTCTAGTATCTGAAGTATTAGAATCCAATGGTTCTAGTTCCATGGCTTCCGTATGTGGTTCCACATTATCCTTGATGGACGCTGGTGTGCCTATTAAAGCTCCTGTAGCTGGTATCGCAATGGGTCTTGTTACACAAGGCGAACACTACACAATCTTAACAGATATCCAAGGTATGGAAGATGCACTTGGCGATATGGACTTCAAGGTGGCTGGTACAGCTAAGGGTGTAACTGCCATCCAAATGGATATTAAAATTTCCGGTTTGTCTCGTGAAATTCTTCATGAAGCATTGGAACAAGCTCATAAAGGTCGCATGCACATCATGGGCATTATGTTAGATACTATTGCTGAACCTCGTCAACAAATGTCCCAATACGCTCCACGCATCATTACAATGAAAATTGATCCAGACAAAATTCGTGACGTAATTGGTTCTGGCGGTAAAGTAATCCGTAGCATCATTGACGAAACAGGTGCAAAAATTGACATCGAAGATGATGGTACAGTATTCATCGCTTCTGTAGACCAAGAAGGGGCTGCAAAAGCGCAACAAATCATCGAAAACCTTACTAAAGAGGTTGAAGTAGGTGAAGTATACCTTGGTAAAGTAACTCGCTTGATGGCATTTGGTGCTTTCGTAGAAGTATTACCAGGTAAAGAAGGTCTTGTACATATTTCTAAACTTGCAAAAGAACGCGTTGAAAATGTAGAAGACGTTGTAAATGTAGGCGACGAAATTATGGTTAAGGTTATCGAAATCGATAAACAAGGCCGTATTAACTTGTCCCGTAAAGATTGTTTGAAATAAGAGGTGTTACATGGATATTCGTGGCTTTGAAGTAGTTTCTGCTTTTGAAGAACAAAATATCAATTTACCAACACGTAAAACCACAGAAAGCGCAGGCTATGATATTGAATGCGCTGAAGCTGTTACATTAGAACCTAATCAAGTAGTTCTCGTGCCAACAGGTCTTAAGGCCTTCATGGCATACGACGAATACCTTGCTATCCACATCCGTTCTAGCATGGCTATCAAACGCAAACTAGCATTGGTGAATAGTACTGGTATCATCGATAGTGATTACTACAACAATGAGGACAACGAAGGTCATATCATGATCGCCCTCCTAAACTTTGGCAACGAACCTGTTACCCTTGAAAAAGGCGAACGCGTTGCGCAAGGCATTTTCTCTAAATACCTTATCACTAATGATGACGACGCAACAGGCGTACGTACAGGTGGTATCGGTAGCACTGGGACTATGTAAACTACATACAATTCTGATTAGAATGGTGAAAGCCGCTCAACTTAGGTTGGGCGGCTTTTTGTGTGTAAAAAATTACGTATAGGGTTAGATATACTAAAGGTAATCCAGAACCATATTTATTTTGTTTGTTGTGTTATATAGGAGATTAGCTATGGAAACTTTAAAAGAAAACATCATCACAGTAGAAGACATTAAAGCAGAAATTGAGAAAGCAGAATTTGATGTTCCAAGAGAAGATGAGGATTTTGGTGATCGCTATGATCGATTACATGCAGAATGGGCTATAAAAGGATTAAAGAAGTATAGAGATGAATTAAAGGAAACCTTTGCTGACAAAGAACATTTTAAGGGTTGGGTAATAGACATATGGGGAGATGTAAATACTTTTATAGCTGTAATAAACGAAGAACTACGCTTACGTTCTATTGAATCAATTCGAGAAGCATCCGAATGCGCTGCATTGATGAAAATTTTTATTCCCTCTGAAAGTGGTTCAAGAGATGAAGCTGAAGAAAAGGTAAAACGTAATCTAGAAGAAGCTTTAGAAGAACATGACCAAAGAATTCTTAATATTTTTGATGTAGAAGTAGTACCACTTTTAACATGGTGTGAAGAATTACTTGTGATGAAAGCCTTTTTAACTAATGATTTCTATATGAAAGGATCATTTTCAGACGAATTAAAAGAAATATATACAAATGTGTTTACATTGCTAGATAGAAACTTGCCAGAAAAAGTTGAATACAGTGATGCTCATTCCTTTGAATATTATGTAGATTTAGAGGACGAGTGGGAGTATTTGTACTTAGATGATTTAAATCCTATAGAAGAACTATTAGCTATATTGCCTGGTAGTCCTTATGAATGTGATGTTATGTATTACGCTCATTCAATTAATAGAGAGATCAATTTAAAAACGGATCTATATATTGAAAGATAAATATGAACAATATATTAATCATTTCATTATATGAAAATAAAAAGAATACACATATAAATAAAGTAGACAAGATTATATTATTGAATAAAAAGGGTGGATATATAGACAAAAATCCACTCTTTTTAATAGATGAATGTATGATGGAAATATTTGTGAACATTTTATGAAGTTTTAAGTGTGTAATAAAACTTTATTGGTAAAATATTACAAGAAATAGGTTTTTGTATAAGGATTATGGATTTATAGCATATTTGTAAATTAGAGGTGTCTTATGTTTATTGTTATTACAGGGTTAGATGGTTCAGGGACTAGTACGATAGCGACAAAAATTACATAATTTAGATAAAGGATCTATTCTTTTACATACTCCATCAACTGAATATGAAAGTCGTGAAATGATAGATACTAGTGTATATAAGACCTCGACAATGGCACATTACTTATATTATTTATCATCTGTTGCATATATATCTGATTACATAAAGAAAAAAATATTGATATAAGTAAAATAAATGTATACTGTGTACGTTATTTAATTGATACTATAGTGTCTCATCGTGTAGCAGGTCTAGATGTTACATTAGATTATTCTACATACAATTTATTGGAACCTGATATGACTATTTTTTTATAAATTTAGATGAGAATAAACGTAAAGAAAGAATTGAAAAACAGAGGAAAGTCTGTATTAGATAAAATTCTTGATGATTCAATAATTAGAGATAAATTTTTTTGAAAAGAATTTGAGAGTCAGTTAATAAATCCTTATATATTAGATAATAGTAAAGACGATATAGATAATCAAGTTAAGGATTTGTATAAAAAAAGTATATTTTGAATAAGGATATTAGATAAATGGATGAAAAAAATAAATTTTTTTATTATCTGATGAATTGCATATTACTGAAGATGATTATCTTGAACGTCAGTTATTAGTACAAGAGTTTTTCTAAGCAACCAGAAGAGTTTTTTTCTCAAATGAGGCATTTTTCAACCACAAGTAGGTTGCCTTAATTGTTGTGCAATATGCTCTAAAAAGAGCTAGTACAACTATGGAGTATTGGGATGTTAAGAGAATTAGAAATGTAGTTTCTGCAATAAAATATACTGTTAAAGCATATAGAAAAGAAAAAAACCTTTATTAGCGTGGGGGCGTACGAATCATCGTGTTGGTGTAGTTTTTTTCATATTTAGATAATGATATTGGTAGTTATGAATATTTAGCTGATTTTTATTGAAATTGTATATAGGGAGTTAGGAGTACAAATAAGGTTATCAACAGTTGGTTTTTAGTCGATATAATGATGTACTTAATCGAGCTCATAAATTGGTTAACTCAAGTAATCTATTACCGGCTATTGGTGGGGTTCGATTATCTTTTACACCTTATGCTATTGGATGGGCAAATAAAAATTCTAATCAATATAGCCGAAAAAGACTATATAAATGACGTATCAAATTTTTTTGAATATTTATAAACCATATTATAACTATACGGGTTCTGGGCGTAGAAATATGTGTATAGAACTAAGATTTAAAACCATTAGTAAAAAAATTTGTGATATAAAGATTTATAATATGCATCAACATATGATTATATTAGCTGATAACGTTATATATATTTCCCAAAAATAAAAAAATATTCAATTTGAAGTAGCTAATATTAGAAACCAATTTATACATGCAATAGATCTAGATAAAAAAACCAATTAAATTTTTGGCGTTTTGAATACACTACTGGTATGAATATAAACTTGTTATTAGAACAATTACAAGTGCTTGACTTATCGAGTAAGAATTTAGTAGATATCTATATGTTGAAGAATAGAGACGGCAGATATTATTCGGTTTCTCCTACAATTAGTGAAAAATGGTAATAAAGGTGTGAATATTTATCCTGTAACACATAAAAGAAAAAAATCTGGGTGTATTATAACAGAGCGTTTTTTTCTTAATGCATTAATTACTGTGAAGCATCAGCATGGCTTAATGCGAAAATCAGAATTTAATAATGCTACATGGGCTGATGTAAATAAAGTACTTTTAAATCTAGAAGATCAAGTAGAAATTTACAGGATTAAAGACTCGATGAAGTCAGAATATATTAAGAATGAAGTTATTCCAATGATATCTGGATATGCACAGGCATTAAGATTGGCTGGATATTCACCAGCTGATTTCTTTTAATCCTCAATTTACCATTGATACAGGTATAATTTGTAATTTAGGTAAATCACTTAACGAGTTTAAAGGGATAACAAGTTTAGAAAATGAACCCTTAACACCAACACATGAACGGAACTATGGAAAAACAAATAGTACTATGACGACAGAAGGTGTTGCATGGAGGTTGAGTTGTGAATATAATAATCAAATTGTTATAGAAGAGTTGGAATTAATGAATACAGCTACAAAAGAGGGACAAATATCACGTGTATCAAAAATTAGTCTCTCTTTAGAACAAGACAATCAATTTACTTTTCAAGATTTGAATTGCAATTATCTTGTTCCTGGACAGAGGTAATGATATATGACTATTTATTTCTATAAAAGAATTTGGTCCTCTTGGTTATTTAGCGAGCTATTCTAATCATGGGTTTTTATAAAAATGGTAAATATTGGGCAACTGTTGAGCATTTTTACCAGGCGCATAAATTTTTAAACACAGAACTACGCGATATTATTCGACATGCATCAACGCCGAAAGAAGCCAGTAAAATTGGTAGGGATAAAGATAATCCATTGAGAAGACATTGGGAATACTTAAAGTTAGATATTATGTTTGAAGCCGTATATAGAAAATTTATGTCCCATAGTGATATTCGGAACTTATTATTATTTACTAATAATGCTGAGATAATAGAAGAAACAACAAAAGAAAAACTACTGGGGTTGTGGCCTTTTTGTATGATGGTAAAAAAATATGTTCGGTAAAAATTTTTAATGAGTGTTAGAGATTTAATGAGAAGGATTGAAAAAAATGTACTTTATTAGTAAAAAAAGGATATGAAATTAAATATAACGAATTCTTGAACGTTGATAATGAAATAATTGAAACAAATAGAGAAATGGGAGAAAGTGCAAAAAGGGATAATGATTTAAGAGAAAATCAAGAGTTTATGCAGTTGCGCGTCAAAGCTATGTATGAATTACCACAAAAAAAAGAGCGATTAAGACTATGTTGCGAAAATGCAATTATTATAGAAGATATGGATGAATATAAAAAAATTTTTGATGGTACTAAGGTAATTATTGGTAGTACTGTTAAACTTGATTTTTGATGGAGACATTTGTGAGTATACTATTTTAGGATCGAGAAGAAGGCGATATAGATAATGGGATATTATCTTGTGAAGCGCCAATTGCACAATCTATATTAGGTAAAAAGAAAAAGGTGAAGAGATTGAATTTAATGGATGTAAAATTGTTATAAAAAGAAATAATAATTTTGTAATTTATATATATTTTAAGGCAAAAAAATTATATGGAAAATGATAAAACTATTGGGATAGTAAAATTAATAGCTAGTTTTTTTAATGGTGGGATTGGCATTACTAAAGCTACAGAAAGTAATGTGATAAAAGATGATAAATCAAATATTATAAAAAGAAAAATGATTTAAGTATCCCAAAAATCATCTGATGAAATTTTTGGAAATAGATAATGAAAGAGATAATTATATGAATAGTGAAAAATACTTATGATATAAATGATACATCTGAAACATCTGAAACATATATAGTAAATGATTATGTTGAAAATAATATAAAAAGATGAAGAAGTTGATAATTCTGATATCTCTATGCATGGTTACAATATATGTATACGTTTAAATGATGAGAATAAGCGAAGAAATCGTTTAAAAACAAGTCAGATAAATTTACTTAAAAAAATTTCCAAAATTATATGAATTACCTTCAGAAACTTTAATGCAAAATATCTTAGATGGAGTGTTTACAGAAGGATTTCAAAAGCAGATGTATATTAGAAATCTTACTTTTACTCATAAAAATGGATATGATATTAAGGTCCTTGGCATTAGACCAGAAAGAACACCTGGAGATTTTTTAGAAGACTATTTACCGAATAATGTTTCACTTTTTATTTAAAGGACATATAGCAGGAAAGGAATTTAGAGTTGACTCAGTATATGAAGTCATGGATACAGAACAACTTGACTTTGAAGTTGATGTTAATGCAACACCATATCGAACACCAGATAAAATTCGCATGAATTTTCTTTATGATATTTTGGCAAATGCGGGTTCCCTTACTCAATATACAGAAGAGAAACTTGAAGAGTGGAATCAGTATTTAGACTGGAAAAAGAATTAGCTAATCGCCAAATTTATGGTTGCAAAATTTTTTTAAAAATTGGTTTTGATGAAAAATAAGATGCGATTAAATTTTTGGTTAGTTTTTTGAGAATCAGGATATATTTAAAGCTTTTTAAAAAAATATTTGAGTAGAGATATTCAAGTTTTTTTGATAATAGTTATTCTAAAGATCCGTGGCATTTTGATTTTTGCGGGAGATATGAATAATACAAGACAGCGATTTAGGAGTATTGAACTTGGGCGCTATAGAGGAATTGTAAGTGAGTATTATCTTAAAAATAATAGGAATAAAATCATTGATAGTGATAGTACAGAGAATCATTTTTTTGATGATGATATAAGTATAAATGATGATGAAGAAAAATGAAAATGATGTATCAATAGAAAATATTTATAATGCATATAGTAATCCTTATATAGTACAAGTGGCATATGAACTTAATCATAAAGATATGGATGAGATTAAACAATTAAATTTGAATGATGAAGAGGCCATTCAGTATATATATAATAATATTTTTAGGGAATTACTATAAAGATGGATTTTTAGCTTTATCTGCGATTGGAGACTTTGTCCTAATAAAAAGATTTCAAATAGCGATTGAACAATTGAAAAAAGATGAATCCTATTCCCCCAATTTAGCAATGTGGTTATTTAATGTTAAACGAGCAAGAATTCCTGAAGAAATTGATATAAAAGATTGATAAATGGCTAAATCCGAGAATTGAAAAATAATGAAAACCAAAAAAAGAAGCTGTTCGCAAAAATGATTTCAGCACCAGATTTATGTTTAATACAGGGTCCTCCAGGAACAGGTAAGACAACTGTTATTGCAGAGGCAATCTATCAATTTGTACGTCGAGGTGATAGGGTTTTAGTCGCTTCACAATCTAATGATGCGGTTGATAATGCCTTAGAACGGTTAGTAGAGTCTCCGGATATTAGAGCTATTAGATTGGGACAAAAAGGTAAAAGAAAAAGAAGAGTAGACGATAAAATTACAAATAAATTTGGTGAGGATGAGGCACTTAAGTATTATTATAATGCTCTTTCAAATCAACTTTCAAAAACTTGGATAGATTTATGGGACTCAATGGAAAGTGATGGTATTCAGTATGATATAGATATTCGTGATGCAAGTCTATTTCAGCAGGATCTTGCAAGTTTAAATCAAGAGTTGACTGTTGTAAATAAAAAAAGTATATTGAATCAAAAGAATACTTAGATAGTTTAAATAAACAACTTGAAATAATTAATGGTGATAGTATTAAATTAGAAGCAGATAAAAACAATATCGCTTAGCAGTTGAATGTTTTAATGGTGAAAATGATTTACAATTTTATTTGTCTGAAGATTTAATACGGATATTTGAAAAAGAATTAAATAATCTGATTGAAAGGACAATTAAAAACAGGAATAATTTTTAGTTGAAGAACGCTTAAATGTTGATGAAATGGGCTTGTATAAAGTACAAAATGATGTGTATCTTATTTCTAAGAGGCTAAAGACTCTTAAAGGATTATACAAAAAAATTCAAAATTCAAAAAGGAGATGATAGAAGACATGATAGTGATATTTTAATTCTTAATAGTCAGTTAGCTGAGATAAATGAAAATTTATTGATCTGCATAAAAAAATGAAGACGAAGAAGGAAAGCGAGACTGCATAAATAAAATTAGCTCTATCCAATTGCAAATCGATAAACTCCAACATTCTTCTTCGGTAGTAAGTATTTCTGAGACTGAAAAAGATAATACTTCATAAAAAAATATAATAGAAGGTATTAATAATGATGATCCAGAAAAATGGTCGAATACTTTTGCTGAGATTATTAAACAATGGGATCAGTCTATTGATTTATCATTAAATAAAATAAAAAAATATAATAAATTCTCGAAAAAAAGTATTGATACTACCGATATTTTTTTAATCATCAAAAAGCTACCGAAAGTAAAAATTGTTGAAATTAAAGAAAAAAATTAATGAAATTAAGTCACAGCAACTATCAAAAATCACAGACACTCCTTAAATTACGTGAGAAGTATGGAATTAATACAACAAATGCAGAGGAGATTATTTCATATATTAAACAATTAAAAAGAAAGTAATCTCAATAAGCTGAATGAGCATAGAAGTTTAAGAGATGATTGGGAGAAGACTTTAAGAGAGTTTAAATTACGTTTGGAAGATAAAGACTCTTTTAAGTATGATCAAGAATATTATCAGCAAATATATGTTAATGCATGTAATGTTGTAGGAATTTCTTGTACTGATAATATGAAAAAAATCTTTCTGATAATGGATATAATGATTTTGATGTTGTAATTATAGATGAAGTTAGTAAAAGCCACTCCTCCAGAATTATTGATTCCATTGATGAAAGCTAGAAAGGCTGTATTAGTTGGTGATCGTAGACAATTGCCGCCTATGTTTAAAGAACATGAAGGTTCATATAAGGAACTCGTAGAAAGTCAAGATGATACACCAGAGGAAATTAAAGAATTATTAACTAAGGAGAATTTTAAAAAATTTGAAAATATGGTGACGTCTTCGTTGTTTAAAGACTATTTTGAACAAGCAAGTGAGACTATAAAGCATTCTCTATTAGTTCAATATCGTATGCATTCTGACATTATGGAAATTATTAATAGATTCTATGAACAACGTTTATCTTGCGGAAACTCAGAAGAAGTTGAACGTTTAGAAAAAAATCATGATTTAACTATAAAAGGTGTAGATGGAAGTACATTTATTAAACCTGAGAACCATGCGTATTGGGTTGATTCTTCAGCCTTACCTAGTGGTCGTCCAATTTATGAAGTGAGACCCTAATTATAGTACTTCTAATTATAATGTTTTAGAGAAATATATTATTATTGAATTGCTAAAAATAGCTCATTCATATAAAGAGAAAGGGTATAGTAAAGAGAATAAGAAAACTGTTGGTGTTATTAGTTTCTATCAAATGCAGGTTAATGAGATAAGAGAAATATTTAGAGAAGCAAAGAATTATTTTTGATTTTTTTCGTCTATTGATGTAGATATTAATACTGTAGATAGATTCCAAGGAAAAGAGAAGAATATTATAATTACTAGTTTAGTACGAAATAATAGAAAAGGTCATGCAAGTAAACATGTAGTAGCATTTGAACGTATTAATGTGGCTTTTTCTCGTGCTCAAGAACTTTTGATTATTGTTGGCGCAAAGCATATGTATGAAAATCAGTCTGTTAAGTTACCTAATATGGATATGCCAGGATTTAAGACTGCACCAGTATACAAAAAAATATTATGGAGGGTCTAAATAGAAAAGGTTGTTTTAAGACTTGTAATAAGATAATCACTCCAGAAATTGAAGAAAAAATAGTAGATGAATATAAAGAGATGGGAGGTAAATGATGAATTTTACAGAAGTAACGCTATCATATCCCTGTGTGCAGAATAAAATTGAAGTCTCACATTTTACCGCAAGAAAGTCTACAGCAATTGAGTGGATAATTTTAGAAGCAATTAGTAAGTGCCAAAAGCTTACTGATTATGAAAGCTTATCTATAGGAAAATTTTTTGAATGGATATTTACTATTTCCGATGCAGATTCTCTTGTTCGTCCCGTTTTGTTATCACTTCATGATATGGGTGCAATAATAATTAATGGAATTGATGATGAAACTAAACTTGATACCGTTGAAATGAGTAATTTGAAGTTGACTGAAGTAGGTCAAGAAATGCAATTAAAAGGACTTTTACCTGGAGTTGCTGCAGAAGATGTCATTTCTATCTATTATGATGTTATATCAAAGTCATTAAAAGAAAATGCAAGTTTTTACAAAGAAGAATCTACAGGAATACATGTAGTTGATTTAGATCAATCAAAAGATGCCGAAATTCCGGAAGGGGTTATTCGCGAATGGCTGTTTGCAATTCAGAATGATAAAAAGAAGAAATTTTATTGGCTTACACCTACTACAAAGATTAAATCTATAAATAGATTAGAATCTAAATTATATTGGAAGAATGTGACTAGAAAAAGTTGAATTACTTGAGGGTATGAGATGGAAAGTTTCTGGCATAGAAGATGAAAGTATAGATAAAAATTTCTTTAGAACAGTCAGATTTCGATATCCTAGATAAGATAGACGATTTATGTCATTTAAATATTGAAAAATCCTGATAAAGAATTAGAAAAAAATAGTTTTACTTTTCGGACATTAACTCTCTAATAGATGAATTTATCAAGAATAATAATGACATATTCTTTGTACACTCAAAAATATTATAAGGATATAAATTTTTTTATCAGAAGAATAATAATAAACTCAGAATTGTATTTGTCTATGGTTCTAGTAAGTTTGAGGTAGAAAGTAATAACACATACATGGTTATCTATGTGCCTAATACTGAGTTACAGGGGAATGGAGTTTATTTTTAGTTCGAAACAATCTATAAAAGCAGGAGTTACTACTGTAATTGCTGGAGATGTATCTAGAGAAATAGCAATTGCATATATACCCATCAAAAAAAGAATTTAATACTCAAGAGATAGTAGTTGATTTAGTTAATAGCTATTATAATCAAGAGAACATTATTTTTATTTGCTTTTATACAATCATGGATTAAAAGATTTATTTTTTTGCATTATATTGGTCAAATTATTTCTGATGAGGAAAGAATAGTTGATAAGGCAAAAAGTAATTGAACAATTTAATGAAAAAAAGTAGAAGTTATTATGGTAGAAATATTATTTCTTCAGATGATAGTGAAAAAAATTACTTATTAATGAATCTTATATAATTGAAAAATGTTTTGATATAGAGAATGCAATAGATTTAATAACAGAGTATGCTGAAATTAATATTTTTTTAAACAGGATGAGTCTCTACTAAAAAAATAATTAGTATTGTTTTTAGGACATATTGGAGAGCAAGATTCATTAGAAAATATTTGGGGAGTTTGGAAATCTATTAAATCTATAAAGAAATCGCTTATAGATTTTTGCTATTAGTAGCGGACTTCATAAGAATTTGTATTCAAAGAAAAGTATAGTCGCTTTTTATAGATCGTTTTACAGATGAAAAAAACTATTTGAAATTGAAGAATACACTATAGTAGAACGGATTATTCTTAATATGAGAAGAATATCTTTACAAATAGAAGATATGTTGCCTGAGTTGGATTTATACCAGATAGTAAGCTATGAAAAAAATATAATGAGCTTATTCTTTCTCATAAAGATATTATAGAAAAAGTTGTATGACACAGTTAGACAGTGGCAAGATGAGGAAGAAAAGATTTAGTAATGCAATTATTGATATTACTGAAGTCCTTAATCTTAAAAAAATTCGTTTACTAATGTGAGGAATAATATTGATGGACTAAAAAAATTCCTTAGCCATATTTTTTTGATGATTCATTCATAAAATTTAATAAGGTTTATATTGTAGATACTTGCTCTTTAATAAATGAGCCAAATCTGATTTCTTGGTTTGATGATGGTAAGGCATTATTGGTTATTCCAATGGTTGTATTAGATGAATTGGATGGCTTGAAAAATTCTAAAGATGAGGAAATCGTATATAAGGCAAGAGATGCTATTAGAAATATAAGTAATTACAATGCTTTTGATTGGTTGTTGAGTGGTGAGATGAGTTATCCTGAATTATTATTGAATGATTTAGATAAGGAACGAAATGATAACAAGATTCTTTCCATTGCAATTAAATATTGTGCAAAAAGAACCTATATTATTAACTGATGATATTAATCTAGGAAATATTGCTACTGCTAACAAAATTAAAAAAATAAATCTTCATTCGTTTCAATTAATGAAGGAACGTGAAAAAAATTATCTAATTTAGGGCACAAAAAAATCTAAGAAAAAAAGAAAAAAATAGGAGGTCATATGAGTAGATCAGTGAATATTCTTATGAGTTAGAAATAGAACGTAAAAGACAAATATATTTGAATAGAATTTCTGCAACAACGGAAGAATATTATCATCGTTATTATAAGACCTTTCTAGATATGAAGAATAATGGATTATCTGCATATATTCCTTCTGAAATGAAAAGGTTGGAATCAGATCTTTCTCAGTTAAGAAACTTACTTATTGTAGATCCTGAAGAGGCAAGAGAACTTAGCTTTGAAGTAGGTTCTTATATTAGAAGTATGTCATCATTGGCGATAAGTGCACGTGAGCAATTTGAACGATTGGAAAGAATGCGAGTAGAGAATCTTAGAGCTGAAAGAGAGTATCAACACAGTATATTAATGGATGAGTATTTTAAAAATTTTGAAAAAAATATTAAAAAAATCCAATTGTAATAAATTATTCTAAAGAAGGATTGCAAGAACTCAAAGAGGAAATTGAAAGTGGAAATCTGACAAGTATTACAGATTTAAAAGAAAAAAATCAGAGTACGTTATTTCTGAGGCTAAAATTAAAGCTGCTGAATGGAAAGATTATACAATTAATAAAAAAATCGAAAGAAAGATGTGGCTCAATCTATTGGTGAAGTAGAAGAAAAGGGTTAATAAAGAAAAATATTGAAGATCAAGAAAAGACAAAAAGAATTTATTTCTAGAATTAGAAAGTTAAGAGCTGATTTAGAGTCTGGTGATTTAGATACAAATACTATTGAGGCGAGCGTTGTGGAAATTGAAAATGCCTTGGATGATACCCTTATAACGGAAGAAACTAGGCGAGAAATGGTATTAGCAATTGTAAATCAGTTTAAAAAGTCAAGAATTTATAGTTGAAAAAAACCACAATTAGTAAAAAGTAGATGGCAAGAATTTTTGTAAAAAAATAGTTGCTAAGCAACCATCTGGTAAAAAGAGCCGTTTGCAACATTGATTTAAAAAGGAAAAAAATTGCCTATAAATTTGATAATTATGTTGGTATGACATGTTTAAAAGATATTGAGAAATTTAATGTAGCTCTTGATAAAGTATATTCTATAAAAGCTTTCTGATGAAAGAGTATTATGGCAGAATCCTGATAGACTTTCGATGGATGCTAACTCTTTACCTAATAATGAAGGGAGAAATGCATAATGATAGATATAGAATTAAATCTATGGTTAGAACGATTCAATAGAGATATTGGGTATAAGTCATCAGTTATAGTGTTTGGAAATACTTCTGATATAATGCTCAATCCCAAGAATTCAGGTAAATTTGATTCTGTGATAAATACAATTATTTCGTATATAAGAGATAGGGGATATAAGCAAATAATTAAGTGGGATCGAGTAGATGGAATTGATTACAGCGTATCAGATGACCCTATTGATGTATCTAATCAATTTGTACAATCAGAAAGTCCTAATGATTATGATTTAGGTGATTATGATTTAGCTGATAATAGCAATCAAAAATGAATATCATTATAAAGCTCCAGATGAATTTTTTTCCTTATATGCTAAATATTATGAAAAAAATAGTTCTAATAAAACTGCTTTTTGTATTAGATTACTCAGATTATATATTTGGAAATGCAAATTCTTTATCGGAAAAAGAACGAGACTATTTGGCTACATTGGGAAAAGGTTCTTGAAACAGGGCAGTCATATAATATGCTTGACAGTAACTTTGCTGACATTAGAAATATTGTTATTATTGTTGCGCATAATAATGCAATGATTCCTCCAGCATTTTATTTAAATAATTCCATGGTTGGCTCTGTAAATATACCATTACCAGGGCATAAGGAAAGAGAACATTTTATAAACATAAATAGTTCTTGTTTAAATATTACCCAAGATATTATTTCGGATAAAACCGCTAAAGATGATCTTATTGATGCACTAGATGGGTTTTCTTTGAAAGAAATTGCTCAGCTGATGAAGTTATCACGACAGATTTCAGAAAAAAATGTCATTTGAAAAACTTATAAATTTATTTAAATATGGTGAGAAAGTCAGTCCTTGGGAGGAATTATCAAAAGATAAGATAGAGCGAATAGAGGCGGAATTAGGGAATAGAGTTAAAGGTCAGGATTTTGCTATTTCTAAGGTGAAGGATGTTATAATACGTGCATACACTGGATTTTCAGGTTTACAACATTCTTCAAAACAAAAAAAACCAAAAGGAACTCTATTTTTTGTGGGCCCTACAGGTGTAGGAAAAACTGAACTAGCAAAATCTCTAGCGAGTTTTGTATTTGGTGATGAGAATGCATGCATACGATTTGATATGTCTGAATATAACCATGAACATAGTGACCAAAGGCTAGTTGGTGCACCTCCAGGATATGTAGGATATGAAGCTGGAGGTCAACTTACTAATGCTATAAAAGAAAAACCATTTAGTGTTCTTCTTTTTGATGAGATTGAAAAAGCACATGGAAGGATTCTAGATAAGTTTCTCCAAATATTAGAAGATGGACGCCTTACTGATGGAAAGGGAGAAACAGTATATTTTTCTGAAACAATTATTATTTTTACTTCTAATATTGGGGCTGCAGAAGTTAGTTCTAATATGAATAATATGGAAGTAAAAAAGCAATTTGTTGAGAAGGTTAAAAATCACTTTATTGAAGTTCTAGGGAGGCCAGAGCTATTAAATCGTATAGGTGATAATATTGTTCCTTTTAATTTTTATTGATGATCCTAAAGTTTTTTTATTGAAATCGCAAAAAAATTAAGTTTAAAACAATAGAAGCTTTCGTGAGAGAGCGCTATGGAGCAACGATTATATTGGATGATGAAGATAAAATCTTTCATTCTATTGCCTTGAAAGCTGGGAAGCAAAATGGCGGTAGAGGGCTCTTAAATGTTATGGAAGCGGATATTATTGATCGGTTGTCAAAGTTCATATTTGAACGTTCTGATATATTAAGGAATCACGAAATTTTAATTAAACCATTCTATCCAGAAAAACCAGAAATATGTTTATTTGATTTTATATTAAAGTAGGTGTGGTGCTAATGTCCTATCTAAACTTGGCCTCTATACGACTTTGTACGGAGTCTGAAGGCCCAGGAAAAAGGTTTGCTTTATGGGTTCAGGGATGTGAAAAAAAGTGCCCTGGATGTTGTAATCCTGGTATGCAAGAGCTAAAAAAAAATTTTTATCGTTGATATAAAAGATTTAATTGACCTTATTCAACAGTCTATGTTTGAAAATGATATAGAGGGAGTATCTTTTATTGGTGGGGAACCCATACTTCAAGCTGAAGGATTAAGTGAAATTGCTATGTGGGCTAATTCTGTAGGCCTTACAGTACTAGTATTTACGGGATATAAATTCGAAGAATTAATAGGTATGAATAATTCTAGTATAAATAAGTTGCTTAAATATACAGATTTGCTTATAGATGGAATTTTTTTATACAAGAGAAATATGATACTGATCGAGACTGGATAGGGTCAAAGAATCAAAAAGTTCATTTCTTAAGTAGCGCTTATAAACCCGGTATAGAATATAAAAATCAAGAACATAAGATGGAGCTTCTTATATCAGAAAGTGATATTCTAATTAATGGTTGGCCATATTAGTAAAGTGGGGACTAATACGAATTTTTCTAATTATAATTAGATCGTTTATGTATAAATATTAAATTTTATAGATATTTATAAAATGTTGATTAGAAAATTAGATTAGTATTATAATATAATCATATATTATCTATATGAATGATATTATTTGTTTTTATGGAGGTAATGTTATGTGTAAAATTGATCCTTATCATATTAGAGAATTTGAAAGACAAGGTTGTGAAAGTTGGGATGAATATTGTAATTTAAATTCATTGAATTATAGTGATATTATTCTTGACGATGAAGATGACGAAGAAGATGAATAATTAAAACAAAGAGCAGGTTACTAATCTGCTCTTTGTTCATGTAAAGAGTAGGTTTATATATGTATAGTTGTAGAGACGAAGTAGTATTTATTACTTGCGATATTTTTACTCAACATTCTGCTAAGGACGGAAACGAAATAGTTAGAAAAGAAGCTTTAACTTTTTCAGAAGTATTGAAATTATCTTTACCAAGATTAAATTTATAGAAATTTAGAACTTTATTACTAAAAAGACTTGGTAGTGTCTATGTAGTTATCATGTATTCTTTATGAGTTTGATATTATCTATAAAAATGTACTACACGGCATTTATTACACATATAATATATTACACTATACGTGTAATCTTCTATATAATCAATTTTAATTTTATGTCATTCTTATATGAGGGTGTATGGTATGAAAACAGATGTTATCAAAGAAGCTCTTGAAAGCATAAAAAAGGAAGATCCTAAGTTATACGAGAATGTAGTAGAGTATATTTCTTCCAATAAAAATAAAACTGGTGTTCATCCTGAAGGGGTGTATCATGAACACAATTGGCCTAATATTATAGGACCTATACCTGGACCATTTCCATATCCACGGAATCCATTTGAACAAAACCCATTTGGTGTATTCTGGCCATTGGCTGGTTTATATCTATTCTATAAATTAGTTAGACGGGTATGGCGATTATTACGAGGCAAGAATCAAAATATTTCTTTAGATGATATTATTACGTATATAAATAATCATAAATGATGTGTTGTATAGGAGAGTAATAATGGCTTCAAAAAAGTTAAAATTAGGTGATATTGTTTTTTGTGAACGACGTAGTGGATTATTGGGCCGCAACTTATATCAACATTATGGCGTATATGCGGGTTATCATAAAATTATCCATTATGTAAAAGGGGATTCTCCACTAGACGGACGTATTGCTGAGACTAGCATTGAAGAGTTTTGTGATGGAGATACCTTATATATTGCAGAGGACGATAGTTTATTATCTATTTTCCAAGACTCTGATGTAACTGCTAGCTTTTATGGGCCGCGTAAAACGGTTCAACGTGCTAGATCTATGATTGGCAAAGGCGATTATAATTTGTTTGACCATAACTGTGAGCACTTTGCTCTTTGGTGTAAAACAGGTCAACTAGAGTCCACACAACTTAGTATAGAAGGTATGGCAGCAAGAGTATTTAAACCTTCGTGGGGACCAATGAAATGGTTGGTTGATGAAATTTGGCGCGTTGAGGCTGAGTATTAGTAGTAACTATAAGGAACTAGCAATGCAGAAAAAAACATGTATTGCTAGTTCTAACTTTCAAAAAAGCAAAATATTTTAAAAATAATTATTGACACACACGGATACGTGTATTATAATTACATCATCAGGTGAAAGAAATCACCAACATGTAGAACAGAAAGACTTAGATTCTAACAGCAATCCTATCACATACATAACTTGATTAAGATGAGTATAGAATCTAGTATAATTTCATAGTTATCGTTCATAAACGATTCATAAGGTTAGACACTAGCAGCAATCATTTGATTAAATAACCAGAAAAAGTAGTTATGGAGACCCTTTGGTCTTGAGTATCGTGTCTAGTTATCCTTAGCCTCAGTGAGGTTAGTAATTGTCTTGAACTTTGTATTGTAACCGCTCACGGTTGTCTTGTTTATTTTGCTTTCAAAATTTACGTTGTGATAATCCGCAGCGGTTTTTATATGCCAAGGAGATATGAACTATGAATACATTTATGAACGCTTTAACAAATAATGAAAAATCCTATACCGCTAATGATGGTACTGCGTATCATACGAGTGGCAGTACGCTAGTAGACCTTAATTTCTCTGTGCCTGCATTGCGTCAGGTTGCGGTTGATTTTTATGGTAAAAGTAAACATGACCGATATTTCTATGGTGCACATCGCACTATGGATGCAGTGGATGCATTGCGCTTATTCATTACATCCTATGATGAAGACCCTCTGTATACCATGAAATGGCTTATGTATGCCCGCCATATTAAGCTAGGCCTTGGCGAGCGTGATGTATTCCGCATGATGCTCACTAAAATTGGTGACTTGCATCCAGAGATGGCATTGCAGTTCATCATCGGCACCGAGTTATGGAACTATGGACGTTGGGATGATGTGTTACGCATTTTCTTTGATACTACAAGTGGTTTTTTACATGATGGACTAGGTGAATTAATTGTCAATCAGTTTAGACGTGATGTAATGGGGTGCGGACTAGGCGATTCCATTAGTTTATTAGCAAAATGGATGCCATCCAATAATACATCGTCTAAGAAAAAACGTTCTGAGGCGGCTATTTTACAATCCTTATTACATCTAAGTGCACGAGAGTACCGTAAAACTCTGTCTAGATTGCGCGAACATCTAGCGGTGGTAGATCGCAAGGCTTCTCTTAACCAATGGAACGATATTAACTATAATCATGTACCATCAAAGGCGAATCTTAAATATCGTAATGCTTTCTTAAAACATGATGAAGAACGCCGCCAGGCGTATCTTACATCATTACAAAAGGGCGATGATTCTGTTAAGATTAATGCCAATTCTATGTTCTTATATGATATTGTACAAGCCTATATAGAGAATAATAGTTTCTGGGGTGGTAGTCTGAATCCATATGACGAAACATTAGAGCAATTATGGAATGCGCAGGAGGCACCTAAGGATTATGACGATATCTTAGTTATACGCGATGGTTCTGGATCTATGGGGCAACAACTATCTGGTAATAGTTCCGTCACTGCACTTAATGTAGCAGATTCTATTGCATTATACTGTGCACAGCATAATAAGAATGAATCCTTTAAAAATCGATTCATTACCTTTAGCAATCGCCCTCAGATGGTAGATATTTCCATGTGTGAAACTTTGCGAGACAAGCTTAGACGATTGCATCGCTTTGATGATTACAGCAATACGGATATAGAGGCAACCTTTGATTTAATTCTCAATACAGCTGTTAAAAATCATCTGCGTCAAGAGGAATTACCTTCAGCGTGCCTCATTATTTCTGATATGCAGTTTGATCAGGCTACAAAGCATGAGGATAACACGTCCGTTATTGAATCTTGTCGTCAGAAATTTGAAGCCCTTGGGTATACTATGCCACGGCTCATTTTCTGGAATGTATCTGTCTATGCACATAATACAATTCCTGTACAAATGCATCCAAGTGGTGTCATTCTCGTATCTGGATTCTCTAAATCTATCGTAGATATGGTAGTATCTAGAGAAGTCAATCCTGAAAGGGCACTTAAAGTGGAGTTAGACTCTAAATGTAGTATTGTAGATACAGTATTACAAGGCTATGTAAAGGTAGCGTAACATTTATATAATCTCATTAAAATAGGTTCCTATTAGTCACAATATGACGAGTAGGAACCTTCTTTTGTGTAATTAATTTGTGATATAATGAGTTGTAGGTTTTATAATATAACAATCATTTTATATTTACGAGGAATTAAGTATGGCAATTAGCAAAGAAATACAAAAATCTAGCGAAATGATGTTTGATGGTAAATTAATCAAAGTTACCTACGATATAGCGGATGTAAATGGTAATGAAGCGTGGCGTGAAGTTGTCCATCATCCAGGTGCTACAGCAATCGTAGTTGTTACAGAAGACAATAAAATTGTGATGGAACGTCAATTCCGTTATGCCTTGCAACAGCCTTACTTGAAATTCCAGCAGGTAAATTAGATCCAAATGAAGAGCCTCTAACTTGTGCTAAACGTGAGTTAGCAGAGGAAACAGGTTACCGTGCTAATCAATGGATTCCATTGGGAACTATTGCAACAAGTCCTGGTTTCTGTAATGAAGTACTACATCTATACTTAGCAAAAGACCTCACCATGGGTGAAACTAATTGGGATCCTGATGAATATGTAGAACTTGAGTACTTTACATTACCTGAATTATTAGAGGCTATCAAGGCTGAGCAAATTAAGGATAGTAAATCATTGGCAGCTCTAATGTTAGCTATGCCTTATCTTAAGTAGACTTCCTTTGGGAGGAGTTATTATGTATAAAAGAATCATTATATTAGTTATGGATTCTGTTGGCATTGGTCATGCCCCAGATGCGGCAAAATTTAATGATGAAGGGGCTAATACATTAGGTCATATCGAAGCAACTGCAGGTTTGATTCATTGTCCTACATTGCGTTCTTTGGGATTGGCCAATATTGCGGATATTAAGACCGATGAAACACCTGTTATGGGTGCTTATGGGAAAATGGAGGAAGTCAGTAATGGAAAGGATACAACTAGTGGTCATTGGGAAATGATGGGGCATCCTGTTACGGTTCCGTTCCCTACATTTTACGATGGATTCCCTAAGGAATTGATGGATACTTTCACCAAAGAAACTGGTTATGGTTATCTTGGTAATGAGGTGGCATCTGGTACTGAAATCATCGAGCGTCTCGGCGTAGAGCACATGAAAACGGGGAAACCTATTGTGTATACCTCTGCGGATTCTGTGTTCCAAATTGCAGCTCACGAGGATGTGATCCCTCTAGAGGATCTGTATCGGATGTGCGAAATTACGCGTAACAAGGTATGCGTGGGTGATTATTATGTAGGTCGTATCATAGCTCGTCCGTTTGTAGGTAAACCAGGTCATTTTGTACGTACCTCCAATCGTCATGACTATAGCCGTATGCCTGAACACCGCATGGTGCAACAGGAATTACAAGCCGCACAAATTCCTACGGTGGCCGTCGGCAAAATTGGTGATATTTATGCTCATGTCGGATGGGATGAAAGCTATCCAACGAAATCGAATGCTCACGGTATGAATGTGGTGCCTTATTTACTTGGTTCTTTTTTTTGAAAGGGGCCTCATGATGGTAAACCTTGTAGAGTTTGATAGTCTATATGGTCATCGCCGTAACGTAGAAGGCTATAAACGTGCCATCGAAGATTTTGATTACCAATTAAGTGGATTATTACCATTATTGAAAGAAGATGATTTGCTTATCATCACAGCTGACCATGGTAATGATCCTACATGGCATGGCACAGACCATACGCGTGAACATGTTCCATTACTTGCCTATAGCCCAAGTATGAAAGGGGCTATCGATTTAGGTTTACGCCATAGTTTTGGTGATATAGGACAAACCGTATTGGCGAACTTTGGACTTTCACCATATGCAGTAGGCACATCATTTTTAAAAGATATTATGAAATAGTCGTATTGTGTAATATAATCCTTGCGTCACAATATCTTGTATGATATAATCATTCAGGTATAAGAAACGATTTTTAAGGAGGTGACTCAATTGCCAAACATTAAATCCAGTATTAGAAGCGTAAAAACGGATGCTGAACGTCGTGCGAAAAACGCCGCTGTGAAATCTCAAATCCGTACAGCAGCTCGTAAAACCGTTGAAGCTGTTCAAGCAGGCGCAGTAGAAGAAGCAAAAACAAGCACTTGTTCAAGCTACTAGCGTAATTGATAAAGCAGCCTCCAAAGGTGTACTTCATAAAAACACTGCAGCTCGCAAAAAATCCAACCTTGCAGCTAAAGTAAACGCTTTATAATTTTATAGAGCCAAAGCCCATCATCGATGGGCTTTTTTTATACCACAAAATATATAAATTTATTATAATTAGGACGCCGAAAGGCGTCCTTTTCCCTACGGTCGGGATTGGTGAACGCTTAATCATACGTTTCATTGAATATAAATATTAGTGCAGTGATAAAATTGATTTTTAGTGCTAGATGCTGTAATCATAAAATATATGCATAACATTTTGAATACCTTATGGGAGTGGACTGAGGGCAGCTCCAAAACCGACTTTACACTCACTGTGGATTTCGCTTCACGAAATCTTACGTTCGTGACTAAGTGATGTGTGGGCCCCATGCGTCGCTATGCTCCTCTGTTGCCTCACACCCTACTTATGTCCCTGCGAAGGCCGCAGGCCGTAGACAGACCCGGCCGGTGGAAGCTTTAGACCACCCGTGTTCCCATTCTTCTAAAGCAAGAATGCGTAGTACATATATTTTTACATGTCTCTAAACGATGAAAAATCAATTTTATTACGCCTCAATATGCTATAATGAAACATATGATTAAGCGAGGTGTACTTATGAAAAAATTAATGATTATAGATGGCAGCAGTCTGTTATTCCGTGCCTTTTTTGCGCTTCCTCCGTTGAAGTCTGCTCTTGGCACGCCAACCAATGCAGTATATGGTTTTTTGACAATGCTCATTAAATTATATGAGGAAATTAATCCTGATTATATTGCTGTAGCCTTTGATAAGGGTCGTCAAACGTTCCGTACGGAAATGTATAGTGAATATAAAGGTAATCGCCCTGATGCACCAGAGGATTTACGTCCTCAGTTTAGCTTGATTCAAGATGTGTTGAAGGCTCTTGGCATTTGTGTTATTGAAGAGGAAGGTTATGAGGGGGACGATATTCTTGGTTCCTTGTCTAAGAAATTTGGATCTTCTGATTTAGCAGTGCAAATTATTACTGGTGACCGCGATAATTTACAGCTTGTTACTGACTACAGTCATGTATTCTTAACAAAAAAAGGTATCTCAGACATGCTTGAGGTTACCTTGGATAATATGACTGAATTATATGGCTATGGCCCAGATAAAGTTATCGAAATGAAGGCGCTTATGGGCGATTCTTCCGATAATATTCCAGGCGTTCCAGGGGTTGGTGAAAAAACAGCTCTTAAATTGATTAATGAATACGGTGATTTAGAGTCTGTATATGAGAATATAGATAACATTTCTGGCAAGAAATTAAAAGAGCGTCTTGTTGAAAATAAAGAGTTAGCCTTCTTATCTCGTCAATTGGCTACCATCAAGACTGACATGGACTTGTCCTATACACTTGATCAATTTGTACAGAATTTCCACCTTGGCGAAGTGAAACCTATGTTTGAAACATTAGGGTTTACTAAATTGACACCTCGCTTGGCTAGTGTGATGGGCGTAGAAGATGACGATGCAGAGGATTTTGGTGGACTCTTTAGTATGGCTGAAGAGATTAAAATCGATGATCTGTTAGATGCATCTGCTCTTACTGAAGAATTTTATACAGAGAAAACAATTGGCGTTCATATCATCACAGACGGCAAGGCTCCGTTCCGTACGATTACATTTGCTTTCATTAATAATGGTGAAAGCATTATAAAGCTAGATGGTTCTCATAATGACGAATTATTGAATGCATTGAATGGTGCAAAAACGGTTGTAACGACACAAAGCAAGGAATTGATGGAGGTTCTTTGTCACGATGAACCGGCTAAGATTCGTTTGTATGAAAATGGCGTGGCCCGTTTTCACGATGTATCCTTGATGGCTTATTTGTTGGACCCAACGCGTACCAATTATGGATATCTCTATTTAACAGAGCGTTTTAGTGTACCATCCATTGCTACAGGTAGTGTAGATGTAGAATGCGTCTCTATGGTGAAAGCATTGCTTGCTATGGACGATGCTGCTGTTAAAGCATTGCAAGACGAATCCTTATGGGATTTATACAACAATATTGAATTGCCATTGATTCATACATTATTAGTTATGGAGAAAAATGGTATTTATATTGACCCTATAAAATTAGAAGAAACAACTGTTAAATTCAAGGCAGAACTCGAAGCTGTTCAGCAAGAAATTTATGAATTGGCAGGGGAAACGTTTAATATTAATTCTCCCAAACAATTGGGGATCATCTTGTTTGAAAAGATGAATCTACCTGTCATTAAAAAGACGAAAACAGGTTACTCTACAGATGCAGAAGTATTGGATATGCTTCGTCATGAAAGTCCTATTGTAGAGAAGATTTTAGCCTATCGTTCTGTAGCTAAATTAGTTTCTACCTATTGTGAAGGCTTAGCGGTCCTCATCAATCCTGAAACACATCGCATTCATACCACATTTAACCAAATGGTAACAGCTACTGGACGCTTGAGCTCTTCAGATCCGAACTTACAAAATATTCCTGTCCGCACTGAAAAAGGTCGTGAAATTCGCGCATTGTTCTATCCTGGTGAAGGCTTTGATACATTGGTGAGTGCCGATTATTCACAAATCGAGCTCCGCATCTTGGCGCATTTGTCTGGTGATGAAGCATTAATTAAAGCTTTTAACGATGGTAAAGATATTCATAGATTTACCGCTGCCGAAGTGCTTGCTAAGTCTCAAGATGAGGTAACTAGCGAAGAACGGTCTCATGCTAAGGCTGTCAACTTTGGCATTATCTATGGTATTTCAGATTTTGGTTTGTCTCGTGATTTAGGTATTACACGTCAAGAAGCAAAACTATATTGAGCTTTATTTTAGCCGCTATCCAAAGGTTAAAGAATATATGGATAACATGGTAATAGAAGCCCATGAAACGGGTAAGGTGCGTACGATGTTTGGTCGCATGCGCGAGTTACCAGATATTAATAGTCGTAATTTCAACCGTCGTTCCTTTGCAGAGCGTACGGCTATGAATACACCGATACAAGGTACTGCTGCTGATATTATTAAGCTCGCTATGAATAAGGTAGAATCTATTTTAGAGGAGAAGGCGTTTAAATCTCGCTTATTATTACAGGTGCATGATGAACTTGTATTAGAAGTGGTAAATGAAGAATTGGATGCTATTCAAACGTTGCTTAAGGAAACTATGGAATCCATTGTAGAATTACATGTTCCACTTATCGTTGATGTACATAATGCGGAAAACTGGGCACTTGTAAAATAAATTTTACATATAACGTTCGAGTAGAAGGATAGATGCAGGAGGCACATATGTTAAAAATAGGTTTAACAGGTGGAATTGCATCTGGCAAGAGTACAGTACTAGACTTTTTTAAAAAGAAGAATGTACCTTATATTGATGCCGATGTAGTAGCACGTGAAGTGGTTGATCTTGGTACGCCTGGACTCGCTGCTATCCGTGAATTATTTGGTGATACAGTGATTCTCGATGATGGTAGATTAAATCGTGAAGCACTTGGTAGTATCGTCTTTCACAATGAAGAAAAACGCCTACAGTTAAATAGCTGCTTACATGGTTTCATTCGTCAGCGTATTGATGAATTGAGTACTATGTATGAAGAGGAAGAAGCTCCAGCCGTTATTTATGATATTCCTCTTCTCATTGAAGGTAAGTGGTATGAGCGACTAGATACAGTTTGGCTTGTCTATGTATCGCCAGAGGTGCAGGTTCATCGGTTAATGGAGCGCAATGGATACTCAAAAGAGGACGCATTAGCGCGTATTCAAAGTCAAATGTTACTGGATGAAAAACGTCCTTTTGCAGATGTCATCATTAATAATGATGGTACACCTGATGAATTATATATTCAGTTAGAAAAATTGTGGCATGAGAAACTACTACCGTTGTATAATAAATAATCATCAATATATATGATTGAATCGATTCAAAATATATACGGTTAGGATTAAGGGGAGGATGTATGAAACGAACTACCGCAACAGCATTGGCTGTTGTCGTGTTGGGCTGGTTTTATTTTAACCATATGCAAGATCCTGTAGCACGCTATACGGCATACCCCTTTGATTATAGAGATGTAGTTGTATCGGCTGCGGAAAAGGAAGAGGTATCACCGGCCTTGGTGGCCAGTGTCATTTTGGCTGAAAGTAAATATAAAAATACTGCTGAATCCGAAACAGGCGCTCTTGGATTGATGCAACTCATGCCGGATACAGCTCGTTGGGTAGCACAACAAATGGGGCATGGTAACTACACGGATCGTCAGCTAAAAGAGCCAGAAACAAATATTCAGCTAGGTACGTGGTATTTGGGGTATTTATTAAAAGAATTTAACGGTGATGAAGTGCAAGCGTTAGCTGCTTATAATGCAGGGCGTGGACATGTTGAGTCCTGGGTTAAGGAAAAGAATTGGAATGGCATGATTGATACGATTCCGTTTCCTGAAACACGTATGTATGTGAAGACGGTATTAATGTATCAAGAAAGGTATGAGGCATTATATGGAGAATATCATTGAAACCTGTAAGTCTTTAGACTATTCTTGGTTACCATTGAAGATTGGTAATTTTAAACTCGTTGTAACAGGACCTGAGGAAATTGCTAAAGCTCAAGAGACTATGTCCGCTGGAAAGATTGTATTAACATTGCCTCTATTTCATTATGAAAATGATTTAGGGTGGAAGTGGTGTGCTCTTTACGATAAAGAAGTAGAGGATTATACAGTGCATGTAGTAATGCCATTGTTTTCCTTTGTGGATATATCCTTTGTACGTCAAGAATTTGAGCCTTATTGGGCCGGATTACAAGAACGTTGCGTTCAAGGTCTTACGAAACTATTGATTAATAGTGCTGAGAATTTTACCTATACCTATATGCGTAAGGGGTTACAAAATTGGGACTATGAATCTGTTATGCCCGCTGAGTTAGAAGGATTTGTACGAGATATTACACCTAAAAATGCAGTGCGTATGATCAACGGATCTTATATTATCGCTGAATACCGAAAAATGGATGAATGTACCGGTTTATTACTCTTTTATAATGAATACCGTGACGAATTTTTTGCCGAGTTACGCTATCAAAATCATCCGGAAATCGACCATCATTTAGATGCGAAAACATTAGGTCAATTAGAAAATGCACTATCCGAATATTTAACTAATATACTTTGTGAATTAAATTCCCGTAGTTAAATTGTACATTTGCATAGAAATATGCTATAATAAACGTGACTTTTATATAAACTTTTTTAAGAGTGGGCTATTGTTGCTCACTCTTTCGTTTATGATTAGGCGAAATTAGTCATATGATTTTGCCAAATCTACAAATGGAACGGTATGAATAATAGATAAGTAGTATGTTATAAGGAGGCGATGGCTATGAAAAGAGAGGCCGTAGAGGAATTCGTATCCTCTGTAGTAGAAGGCATTATAGCCGGCACAAATCTGGAATTAGTCGATGTCGACTATGTTCGAGAACGCGATTGGTATTTACGCGTATATCTCGACAAGCCAGGTGGTGTTGATTTGGATGACTGTCAAATGGTCAGTGAAAAATTGAGTGCTATCCTCGATGAGAAAGACCCTATTGCAGAAAATTATTTGCTTGAGGTATCTTCTCCAGGTCTTGATCGAGTCTTGAAAAAAGATAAAGATTTCATTCGCTATAATGGCCGTGATGTAGACATTCAATTGTTTAAACCAAATCAATGGTAATAAACAATATACTGGTGTTTTACAAGGCTTTACTGATACAACGATAGAATTTTCCATCAATGGTGAAAGCGTAACCTTTGAACGCACAGCCATTGCACAAATTCGATTACATCTTGATTTTTAATACATGGAGGCATACGAGTGAGTCAAGAATTAATTCAAGCAGTTATGGTGCTGACGAAGCAAAAAGGTTTTGCACCTGAGGTTATTTTTGAATCCTTAGAAGCTGCGTTATTACAAGCATATCGTAAGGAACCACATTCTAACCCAGATGCATATGTGGAATTGAATCGTGAAACTGGTGCCTATAAGGTAATGGCGAAAAAACAAGTTGTAGAAACTGTTGAATTCCCAGAAACAGAAATCAGCCTATTAGATGCTCGTAAAAAAGATAAACGCTATGAGATTGGCGATATTGTAGAGGCAGATGTAACACCTGCTAACTTTGGTCGCAGTGCTGCTCATACAGCAAAACAAATGTTGATTCAACGTTTAAAAGAAGCTGAACGCAGTGTCGTATACGAAGAATATTATAGCCGTGAAGGTGATATCATTACGGGTGTTATAACACGCGTTGAAGGTAAAAACGTATATATCAATTTAGGTAAAACAGAAGCTATTTTACCTCCAACTGAGCAAATTGCTACAGAAACATATCATGAAGGGGACCGCATTAAATGCTATATTGTAGAGGTTAAGAAAACTACGAAGGGACCTCAAATCATGATTTCTCGTACTCATCCAGGCCTATTAAAACGCTTGTTTGAATTAGAGGTACCAGAAATTTATGAAGGTGTTGTAGAGCTTAAATCCGTAGCACGTGAACCGGGTATGCGTTCTAAAATCGCCGTATATAGCCGCGATGAATCTATCGATCCAGTAGGTGCTTGCGTAGGTCCAAAAGGTCAACGCGTTCAACACATTGTAGATGAATTACACGATGAAAAAATCGACATTGTAAAATGGGATGAAGATCCTGCTATTTACATTGCTAATTCCTTGAGTCCTGCAAAGGTTATTTCCGTAGATGTAAGCGAAGAAGAAAAAGCTTCTTACGTTGTAGTACCAGATTATCAATTGTCCTTGGCTATTGGTAAAGCAGGTCAAAATGCTCGTTTAGCAGCTAAATTGACAAACTGGAAAATCGACATTAAGAGTGAAACACAAGCTGCAGAGAATCCTTTCACAGGTTTTACTAGTACAGAAGCAGCGGAAAGCGAAGACTAATGAAAACCAAATCTCAACCTATGCGTACCTGTGTAGGCTGTGGTGAACCAAGAGTAAACGTGAGTTGATGCGTGTTGCTCTAAGTTCAGAAGGGTCAATCAGTATCGACAGAACTGGTAAAGCCCCTGGACGTGGTGCTTATATCTGTGCATCTATGGATTGTTTTGAAGCTGCGTATAAAGGTAAAAAATTAGAACGCTCTTTAAAACATACCGTATCAAAGGATGTATATGAGGCATTAAAACACGATTTGGAAAGAAATGAATAATTTCAGCATATGAATGAAGATAAAGTTTTAAATCTCTTAGGCTTAGCACAGCGAGCTGGAAAATTGAGCTCCGGAGATTTCATCGTAGAAAAAGCGATGAAGAATAAAACACCAAAGCTAGTTTTATTAGCTGGTGATTGTGCAGCCAATAATGAAAAGAAATACATACAATTAGCAGAAGCTTATCATATCCCATTGCGTAAGGTCGGCAGTAAAGAGACATTAGGTACGGCTATTGGAAAAGAAGTACGTGTGGTGGTGGCCGTAGAGGATGATGGATTTGCGAAAGCGTTACTAAAAGAGATTGATCAGTAAGAAGGGGGTATGTAGATGTCCAAAAAACGCGTACATGAAATCGCTAAGGAATTTGGCGTTGAAAGTAAACAGGTTATTTCTATTTTGCAACAACATAATTTTAATGTTACAAAAGCTGTTAATACGGTAGATGATGCAGGCTATAGTGTGGTGAAGAGCCAATTAGGAGGTAAGTCTAATGGGGCTGATAGAAAAGCGGCAGCTGCACCAGCTAATCCACGCAAACATGAAAAAGCAGTTGCACCTGTTAAATCTGTAAAAACAGATAAACCGGCAAAAGAACATAGCCATAAAAAAAGAGGCTAAACATGATGATAAAAAGCATGAAGACAAGAAACCTCATGTTCGTCATGTACAAATTAACGAGCCTACTAAAAAACAAAATAATGGTCCTAAACAAGATGGCCGTAACCATCAAAAACAAGACCGTCCAAATGGTCAACAACAAGGCCATAAAAATGATGCTCAACAAGGTCAAAAAAATGACAAACGCCAAGGTAATAATGGTAATGCAGAAGGTCGCAATAACAACCGTAATGGCCGTGTAGACAATCGAAACAATAATGATGGCAACCAACAAAATGGCAATGACCGTCGTAACAAGAAAAAAAATTAAAAAAGGCAACAATCGCCCACAATCCTTATTATCTACTTCCATGCAAAAGAAGAAAAATAAGGTAAAAACACCGCAATGAACAATATTTGCAACATAAAGCGGAAGAAGAACGTAAAGCACAAGAGGCAATCGCTACTGAAATCGAATTAAGCGGTCCTTTAACAGTAAAAAGAATTAGCTGAAAAAAAATTGGGTCGTGAAGTATCTGAAATCATCAAAAAAATTGATGCTTTTTAGGCGTTATGGCAAGCATCAACCAAGAGGTTGACGTTGATACAGCTACCATCGTAGCAGAGGAATTTGGTGTAACTGTAACTGAAGTAGAACCGGAAGAAGATCCTACTGATATCATTGAAATTGAAGATGCACCAGAAACATTAAAAACCTCGTCCTCCAGTTGTTACTATCATGGGTCACGTTGACCATGGTAAAAACATCCTTGTTGGACGTAATTCGTCAAACCAATGTAACAGCTGGCGAAGCAGGTGGTATTACTCAACATATCGGTGCGTACCAAGTTCGTTACAACGATAATAAAAATTACATTCCTTGATACACCAGGCCATGAAGCTTTTACAGCTATGCGTCTACGCGGTGCGAAATCTACAGATATCGCAGTTCTCGTTGTAGCTGCTGATGATGGTGTAATGCCGCAAACTATTGAAGCGATCAACCATGCTAAATCTGCAGATGTACCAATTATTGTTGCTATTAACAAAATGGATAAACCAGGTGCTAACCCAGATCATGTTAAACAACAATTGTCTGAACATGGTTTATTGCCAGAAGAATGGGGCGGCGATGTCATCATGGTTCCTGTGTCTGCTAAACAAAAACAAGGTATCGACGACTTGCTCGAAAATATCTTGCTTGTAGCAGAGGTTATGGAATTAAAAGCGAACCCTAACCGTAAAGCATACGGCGTAGTTATCGAGGCTCAACTTGATAAAGGTCGCGGTGCTGTATGTACCGTATTAGTACAAAAAGGTTCCCTTCGTGTAGGTGACACTGTACTTGCTGGTACTGCGTATGGTAAAGTACGTGCCATGACAAATGAACGCGGCGAAAAGGTAAAAGTAGCTCGTCCTTCTATGCCAGTAGAAATCTTGGGCTTCTCAGAAGTTCCTCAAGCTGGTGAAATTATCAACGGCATGGATGATAATGAAGCACGTGCAATCGCAGAAAAACGTATTGCTAAACAACGTGTTCAAGAATTACAAGCTACTCACAAGGTTACATTAGATGATATCTTCAACCAAATTCAACAAGGTGAGTTAAAAGATCTTAATATCATCATCAAAGCTGACGTACAAGGTTCTGTAGAAGCATTGCGTCAATCCTTAGAAGGTATTAAGAACCCTGAAGTACGTATCGTTATCGTTCATGCTGCAGTAGGTGCTATTAACGAATCCGATATTATGTTGGCTTCCGCATCTAATGCTATCGTAATGGGCTTCAATGTACGTCCTGATGCTAATGTACGTCGCGCTGCGGAAAATGAAAAGGTTGACCTTCGTACGTATCGCGTAATCTATGATGCTATCAACGACGTTGAGTCTGCGATGCGTGGTATGTTGGCGCCTCAATTTAAAGAAGTTGTCGTTGGTCGTGCAGAGGTGCGTCAAGTTATCTCTACACCTAAGGCTATCGTTGCTGGTTCTTATGTAACAGAAGGTCGTATTACTAATGACTCTGAAGTTCGTTTGATCCGTGATGGCATCGTAGTATTTGAAGGTAAAGTTGACTCCTTACGCCGTTTCAAAGACGAAGTAAAAGAGGTTAAAACATCCTTCGAATGTGGTATCTCCTTAGAAGGTTACCGCGATATCAAGGAAGGCGACATAATTGAAGCATACTTGATGGAAGAAATTGCACCTCAAATGTAGGAGGTTACTATGAGTGATGTTCGCGTAAGAAAATTACAAGAATTCATCAAACAAGAAGTAAGTCAAATGTTGATGCGTGGGTTGAAAGACCCTCGCATCGGCTTTACTACGTTACCGATGTTCATGTAACAGGTGATTTACGTGAAGCTACGATTTATGTTTCCTTGTTTGGTTCCGATAAAGAGAAAGAAGATACACTTATCGCATTAAAACATGCAGCTGGTCATGTGCGTACCGAGCTTGGCAAGGTATTGAAATTACGCCATATTCCAACGATTACCTTTGATAAAGATACATCCTTGGATTACAGCATGCATATCGAATCCCTTTTGAACGAAATCAAAAAGGATGAAGAAACAAATTAACAAAAAGGATACAGACTATGAGTAAGATTACAATTAATCAATTACACATGGCTCTGTATGAAGCTAATTCTATAATGCTCACTGTCCACGTGCGACCAGATGGAGATGCTATTGGCTCTATGGTGGCCTTCTATGAGGCGCTTATAGCACAAGGCAAACGGTACATATGGTTGTGGATGATGTAATACCTGAAAGATATTCTTTTTTATCCTATATTGATCAGATTAAGGATGTAGCATATTACGATGCTAACTCTGTATCTGTGGATATGCTCATGGTATTAGATGCTAGCACGTATGAACGGATTGGCCGCGTAGGTGCACTCTTTAGTGCACCTATTTTTAATATAGACCATCATATTTCTAATTCTGAATTTGCTGATTATCTATATTTAAAACCTGATTTTGCGGCTACTGGTGAAATCATTACGGATTTATGTGAACAATGGAATTGGCCTATTACAGAGTCTATGGCTAATGCCCTTTACATGGCGATTGCTACCGACTGTGGTTTCTTTAAATTCAGTAATACCACTGCTAATACACTTAAAATGGCAAGTCTCTGTGTTGCTGCTGGTGCAAGACCTAATGTTATTTCTGAAACGATTGAAGCCGTCAGTGCAGCACGCCTTGAATTGACGAAACAGATTATGCAAACCATTGCATTTTATAAAGATAATCGCGTTGCAACCATCGAAATATCTCCAGCGGTTATGGCTATTCTAGGTGATGATACGGATGGTTTTGTAGACATCATTCGCAATGTAGATACCGTAGATGTTGCTATTTTGTTGAAAGGTGAAAGTCCAAATCGCACTCGAATTAGCTTGCGCTCTAAAGGTACTGATGTGAATGCCATTGCCAACCATTTTGGTGGCGGCGGTCATATACGTGCCGCAGGATGTACCATAGATGCCTCCATTGATGAGGCTAAATCTCGTCTATTGGAGGTTATTAAATAATGGATGGCGTATTTCCGTTTTTGAAACCTCCTGGCATTACAAGTCATGATGCTGTCGGTATATGTCGTCGTATTTTAAAAGAAAAACGTATAGGTCATAGTGGTACATTAGATCCTATGGCTTATGGTGTATTACCCATCTTTTTAGGAAAGGCCACACGTCTTATTGAATACACAGATGGTTTTGATAAGACCTATGTAGCAGAATGTAAGTTTGGCACTTTTACAGATACAGAAGATAGTACAGGACAAGCGGTATTACCGGATGACAATATGGATCTCGTAGAAGGGATTACCATATTAGATGATTCTACAGAGATTAATGAATCCTTAAGGCCTCCAACTTGGAATGAGTTAACTGCGTTGTTAGCTTCATTTGTAGGCACACAAGAGCAACGTCCATCTAAATATTCGGCCATTAAAATCAATGGAGTTCGCGCCTATGAATATGCTCGTAAGGGTATTCCAGTGGAATTGCCGCTGCGAACTATTATAATTTCTAATATTGAGCTTGTAGCCTATGGTTTTCCGTATTTCACAATTCGCGTTACTTGTTCTAGTGGTACCTATATTCGTTCGCTGTTACGAGATATATGTATTCGATTAGGTATTCCTGGGACTATGACATCCTTAGCAAGAACTGCTGTTGGCCCATTTGATATTCAGTCGTCCTATATAGCAGAGGAATTAACTCTTCACGGTGAAAAAATTGTGTTCCCTACAGATCATGCGGTATCGCATCTTTCAAAAGTGGACGTAGATAGTGTACAATTAAAGATGATGGTACAAGGTAAAGAATTACCAATCGTAGAGGCCTTTTCTCATACGGTCCCATCTGAAAAGTATAGAGCCTATGGGCCTAATGGTTTTGTAGGCATTCTCAAAAGAACTAAGAATTCACTTAAGGTGGATAAAAATATTTTTATTGAAGGTTAAGTATGAAACAGTTACACTCGTTTGATGAATTACGTCAAATTAATCGTAAAATTGTATACGCATTAGGCACATTTGATGGTGTACACCGTGGTCATCAACGGGTCATTGGCAATGCTATAGCAGAGGCCAAAGCACATGATGCCGTTACGGTACTCGTTACATTTAGCGCTCATCCTATGACGATATTACGCCCTGGAGATGTTCCAAAGCGCGTTTTATCTGCTGATATTATGGATGAGATTCTCGAATCTCTACAGGTAGATTATATATTAAGACTTCCTATGAATTTAGACATATTTAATATGTCTCCTGATGATTTTTTATCTGCATTATGTCGTGATATTGATGTGGTAGGTATTGCAATTGGCACTAATTTTACATTTGGTGCCAAAGGTGCTGGTAATCCACAGTTAATGCGAGATAAATTGACAGATAAAGGTATTCACATCATAGTAGAACCATTATTATCTACTGAGGAAGGTCCTATCTGTAGTACCAATATTCGTAAGGCTATTGAAGAAGGCCGCATGGAGCAAGCACATGCTTGGCTTGGTCGCCCTTATCAGTTTAGAGGTATCGTTATAAAAGGGGATCAACGAGGGCGTACATTGGGATTTCCAACGATTAACTTTTTATTGCCTAATGAGATGGCTATACCGCCTGATGGGGTATATGCTAATCGAGTTTGCATAGATGGTATTTGGTATGATGGTGTTGGTAATGTGGGGGACAATCCAACTTTCACCAATCAATATCATCGATGTGAAGTACATGTATTTGATTTCGACCAAGATGTATATGGTAAGGAAGTAACAGTACAGTTTATATCCTATATACGAGGTGAGATTAAATTTAATGCCTTGCAGGAATTGATTGATCAAATGAAGATTGACGAGGAAACGGCAATTCAGATTTTACGTAATAACTCATAAGGGGGAGCTATGGATATTAAAGAAGCACGCAAACAAATTGATGGTATTGATGCACAGTTAGTAGAGTTATTTGAACAACGCTTATCTATTATTAAATTTATCGGTAAATTTAAGGATGAACATCATTTACCTCTTATTGACGAAGATCGGGATCAAGAGATTATTTCTAGCCTAAAAACTAATAGTAAAGATCCACGTATGTTGACATATATCGAATCTTATATGAAGGATGTTATTTCTATTAGCAATGAGTTCTTAAAAGAACATATGCATAAGCATATATTCCTTATCGGTATGCCTGGTGCAGGTAAAACTACGGTTGGTAAGGTCCTTGCGAAAGAATTAGGCCGTGATTTCTATGATCTTGACCAAACTATTCAAGATAAAGTGGGGAAATCTGTACAGAATATTTTTTTATCTATGATGGTAAAGATGCATTTAGCGAATACGAGTATGAAACCATCAAAGAATTAATTTATAATAAACCGTCTGTCATAGCTACTGGCGGTGGTACAGTTACGTCCGAAAAAAATCGTAAACCTTATGAGAAATAATGGTCTTGTTGTATTTGTAAATCGCGATGTTAATCATATTCTCGATGATTTAGATTTAGAAATTCGACCACTTGTGAAAGAAAGCATTGAGTATATTTTCAATGTTTATGAGGAACGTTATCCTCTATATGAACAAGTAGCCCATATTAAAATCGGTAATGAAGGCAGTATTACTGATGCTGTTCAAGAAATTATCGAAGCATTACCTAATACGGAGAAATAATGGACGCATTACGAGGATTTGTATACCGAATTATATATCAGAATACGCAGAACACGTATTGTGTATTCCTTGTAAAGGATTATAATGAGGAATACATAACTTGTACTGGACGCTTTGAAGCCCCTAATGAGGGGGAAGATGTTGAATTGAAGGGTCGTTATGTAGAACACCAAAAATATGGTTTTCAATTTGATGCATCTAGCATTGAGAAATTGAAGCCCGATAATATGGGGTCTGCTAGGCTGTATTTGATGAACTTAGGCATAAAAGGCTTAGGTGAAAAGTCGATAGATAAAATATGTGACTACTTTGGTATTCGTCTTCTAGATGTATTACGCGAGGAACGACCTGAGGAAATCAAGGATGTACCGGGTTTGCGCAAGGGTGTGAAGGATGAATTATACAACACCTTATTGGGGGAAGGTATATTATCTGATTTAAATCACTTTTTGAGTCTCATCAAATTTCATCTAAATGGTCTCGTACTGTTTATACCTATTATGGAGCATCCTCTATAGATGTTATACGTGATAATCCGTATAATTTGTTGCGTATTGCACCGGATATGTTGTTTAATACAGCCGATACATTGGCTGTGAATTTAGGTATAGAAGCCGATGATGAACGGCGATTAGAAGCAGGTGTTAACTGGATTTTAGGAAATTTAGATAATCAAGGTCACACCTGCTTGCCTGTAGATGAATTAATTGGTCGCACCTATGATTTATTGCAGATTGATGCCGACTTAATAGCTAATCATATTGATTCGCTTATTAGTCAAGGTATCGTTTATAGTACCTATTATGATGATATATTGTATGTGTATCCTCCTGAAATGTATGTTTCAGAGGTGGAGGGCGTTCATTATACGCGTGATTTCTTAATTGAAGCAGATCCTATATCGCTAGATATACCTAGTTTTATTGAGCGATTTGAAGCAGATAATCATATAACCTTTGGTCAAGAGCAAAAGGAAGCTATTGAACTATCTTTTTTTGAAAAGTTTTCATTAATTACAGGTGGTCCTGGTACTGGTAAAACTACGATTATTAAGGCCTTGGTAAAGGGCTTTCAATTAGGTGGATTAGGGCGTATCATTCTTTGTGCACCTACTGGTCGTGCGGCAAAGCGTTTGACAGAGGCTACTGAGTTTGAAGCTACAACTATACATCGATTGCTTATGCCTGTAGCTGGTAGTGATTCCTATGACTTTACAAAAAATGAAGATGATCCACTCGATATTGATGTTATCATCATCGATGAAGCATCGATGCTCAATGTGCGATTGTTTTATTCTTTGATGTCTGCAATCCCTCGGGAGGCACATGTTATCATCGTTGGTGACGTTGATCAACTGCCACCAATTGGTGCTGGTTTCGTATTAAAAGACCTACTTGATAGCGATATGGTTCCTTATACACGGTTGCAACATATCTATCGTCAAAGTTCGGGTAATAGTATAGTTGATAGTGCATATGCTATCAATCGTGGCGAAATGCCTAGTCTAGATATAACCAGTGATGAGTTTACTTTCATACCTGTTAATTCCTTAGGGGATATGATGAAGGCCATCATTGATGTATATAAACGAGAAAAAGAATATGTCGATGATGAATTAGATATTCAAATTATTTCACCTATGCGTCGTGGTAAGGCGGGTAGTACTACTATATCTCAATATGTACAACAATCGGTAAACCCTCCCGATAGTTATAAAGGGGAGGTTCGTGTTAATGGTATTACCTTCCGTGTTGGTGACAAGGTTATACAAATCCTTAACAATTATGAATTAGAAGTATTTAATGGCGAGATTGGCGTTATATATGCTATTACTAAGTCAGATATTTGTATCCGCTTTATACACAAAGAGGTGCGCCTATCCATCGATGAAGCACATATGATTATGCCTGCCTATGCTATAACTGTTCATAAGAGCCAAGGTAGTGAATATGGCGTTGTTATTATTCCGTTTGTACCTATGTATGGTGGTATGCTACAACGCAATTTGCTGTATACAGCTGTTACAAGAGCTAAGCGTAAGGTCATTATGATTGGCACGAAAAGCTCTGTAGAAAGAGCTGTAAAAACCGTTAATGGTGAAGAACGATACACTTTATTTAAAGAACGTTTACAAGGAAGATGTGATGGATAATGAATCTATTTGATTTTTTATTTCCGCCTGTTTGTCCTCATTGTGGTGCTCATGTAAAAACAACAAGGGATTGGTGTGATTCTTGTATTGAAGCAGTTCTTAATATTAGACAAGTACCTTTCCAAGTTATTATCCTCACTAGATTCAGTTTGGATTTTGGCTGATTATATAGGCGGTATCAAGTCTATGATATATGATGTTAAATTTAACGAAAAAAAGGAGCAGTCCAAGGGGCTGCTCCTTTTTTTAGCATCGTACAACTTGAGGATGCACGCATATAAACCGCATTATGTTATTCCCATACCTTCTAGTTCTGAAAAGAAAAAGAGTAGGGGGTATAATCAGGTAGACCTATTTTTTTCTATAATTGGGTATTATCATTTACAAATCATGAGTGTGATACATTTAAAGATAAACAGAAGAGTAATAGGCCAATTTTTAGAGGATTGCGAGGATAAATATTTCCAATGGTTTGATTGTTTATATAAATTAGATACTCATAAGGAAATGTGGTCATTATCAGGCAGTGAGCGGAGAAACACAATAGAGGATGCTTTTTTGTGGAATAATAATTTTGATTCATCATTGATAAGGGATAAAAGAATTCTACTCGTTGATGATATTTATACAACTGGAGCTACGTTGGAGTCAGCGGCACGTGTATTAAGGAGGTATAGTCCTCAAACAATAGAAGCCCTCACTATTGCTAGTGGGAGCTTTTAAAAAATAAAGGCGATAACAGAATTGGAATCTGTTATCGCCTTATGGATGTAATGTTTAGCCTAATACATCGATAAATGCTTTAACTACATCTGGATCAAAGAGGGAACCTGATGCACTAAATAATTCTTCTTTTGCCTTGGCCTTGGTTTTTGCCCAAAATTCAGTGGATGGATTAACAGTGGAATCATAATAATCAGCTACTGCAATGATACGAGCACCTAATGGAATATTAGGACCGCGTAAATGTTTTGGATAACCAGAGCCATCCCATTTCTCATGATGATAGCGAATATATGATAAAATTTGTTGGCAACATGGATAGTTTTCAATCATATTCGCACCACTAGCAGCATGTTGTTTGTATTTAGACATTTCTTGCTTATTCAAATAAGGTGCTTTTTGAATCATCGCATTAGGAATCATTAAAAGCCCTACGTCATGTAATAGTGCAGCATGACGGATTTGTTCGATTTCATTTAATGGAAGCCCCATTTTAGCAGCAATACTAACTGCATAATTGGATACTTGTACAGAATGTGTATATAAGTGATAGCTCTTCATTTGTATCATTTGTAATAGTTGAGCACTAATGGCCTCTAAACTATCTTTCTCCAATTCATACAGTCCTGAAGGCTGCATCAATGATAACATAAACATAATAAACCCCTCTAACATACATGGATGTAAAATCCAAACCCCCATGGAAGTTACATCGTACAACTTGTAATCCGTTCTTCTTTAACAGTATTCGTATTATACACTAAATAATATATTTTGTGTATCGGTATAATGTTTGCTTTTTGAATAGGTATTCATATTTGGCATAGTAAAAAAATAGTTGACAAAAAAAGAATGCCTTAATAATGGGATGTGAAAAAATGAGTTTTAAGAAATTATAATAAAAAAATGAAGAATTATTTTTATATTCCTATTCCTATTTTCTATACATTAAAAATTAGGACTTGCTTTTTTTCTATTCTCATAACAATGATATTAGAGAATACGTATGTTTGTTTGTGTTGATTGCAATTAAATTATATAATTTTCAAAGGTCTGACCAAGTAAAGTCATAATTCTTTGAAGGTATATATTATACAAATAAACACATAGAATAGAAGATATATTATATAGATATAGACATAGATATAATTTATAATCTATAATATGAAAATACGGGTCTGTGGTTGCAAGTCGAGGCCAGTCGCAGGCGAAACGATCCACATAAGCAGTCTATGGGGCTGTGAGCATGGTGCGGCTTAGATGTAAGTCCTGCCGGGTAACCGAGAGGAGTAGTAGTGGGGAGCTATGGGCTTATGAGCGAACCTTCCAGCAGGCGAGTGTGGGGGCAAAGACCAGGTCAGCCGTATTACGGGCACATGAGGCTTTTCTCATGTGCTTTTTTCTCTTATGCATATGTATATAACAAAATACTGTTTTAGCTGATTAGTATGCCATTTTATATTATACATTCTTCGTATAATAATTCATCAAGTGTATAAAAAAATTATGTAAAATTCATTGATATACTGGTTTTTAATGATTTTTTTATACATAATTGTTGACATAAATATACTTTCTATATATACTATATAAATAAATTTAGTTATAGTATGAGGTTAAGATTATGTTTAATAAAAAGGTAAAAAAATTAGTTTTAGGTGGTTTGATGGCTGTTATGGCCGCATCTTTGATTGGTGGTTGTGGTTCTAATTCTACCTCTGCACCATCCAAGAATAAAATTGTTGTAGGTACAAATGCTACTTTTGTGCCATTTGAGTTTAAAGATGATAAGACTCAAGATTACACTGGCTTTGACATTGAGTTAATTCGTGCTATTGGTAAACGTATTAATAAAGATGTGGAACTAAAAAATGTATCCTTTGATGCTTTGATTCCTGCGTTAAATACACATGATATTGATGTAGCTGCTTCTGGCATGACTATTACAAAAGCACGTAGTGAAAAGGTATTATTCTCTTCTCCCTACTATGAAAATGCATTAGCCATTGTTTATAAAGATAATGGTAATATTCACTCTTTAGATGATTTAAAAAATAAAAAAATCGCCGCTCAAATGGGGACAACTGGTTCTGATTTAGCTAATAAAATTGAAGGTACAACAGTTAAAGTATTTGACCATAGTAATGAAGCTTTATTGGAACTGTTAAATGGTGGTGTTGATGCTACTGTTATTGATTTGCCGGTTGCTCAATACTACAGCACAAAACATCCTGATGCTAAAATCCAAATTTTGGCATATCCAAATACTAAGGAATATCTTGGTTTAGCTATGAATAAAGACAATAAAGCGTTGCAAGAACAAATTAACAAAGCAATTGCAGATATGAAAGCTGATGGTGAGTTCAATACATTATACAAAAAATGGTTTAATGTAGATGCACCTGCAGATATGCCTGTAGTGTTAGATTTTAAATAATTAGGGAGTAATAAATGGACTGGAATGTCATAACGAGTAATTTACAATTATTATTATATGGTGCTTGGATGACCATTAAAATTACAGCAGTAGCAGTAAGCTGTGGTTTTATTATTGGTTTGATTGTCTCCTTAGCGAGAATGTCGAATTTTATTTTGATTCGCTTAATTGCTAAGTGTTATGTGGACATCATTCGTGGCACACCAATGCTTGTACAAATCTTTATGATTTATTTTGCATTACCTCAAATTATTGGTATGCGAATTGATCCTTATGTAGCAGCTGTTGCAGCATGTAGTATTAACTCTGGTGCTTATGTATCTGAAATATTCCGTGCTGGTATTCAATCTGTGGATAAAGGTCAAATGGAGGCCGGTCGTTCGCTAGGTCTCACATGGTGGCAAACAATGCGTCATATCATTATTCCACAAGCCTTCAAGGCGTCAATTCCTCCTTTGGGTAATGAATTTATTGCGATGTTGAAAGATTCTTCTCTTGTATCTGTAATCGGATTTGAAGAATTGATGCGTCGTGGTCAGTTGATTATTGCAAGACTTATGCAGCCACAGAAATTTGGGGAACGGTAGCTATTATCTATCTATGTATGACATTACCGATTTCTCGATTGGTAGCTTACCTTGAAAGGAAATATAACGTAAAATGATAGATTTAAAAGATGTACGAAAATCATTTGGTAAAAATGAAGTATTAAAAGGTATCAACCTTCATATTGATAAAGGTGAGGTTGTAGTAATCATTGGTCCATCTGGCTCTGGTAAAAGTACAGTATTACGAACAATGAATTATCTTGAAGAACCTACAAGTGGTCAAGTCATTGTGGATGGCATGGATTTGTCTGACAAGAATAAATTAAATGAGGTTAGAACAGAAGTAGGTATGGTGTTCCAAAACTTCAATCTTTTTCCGCATATGACTGTGCTTGAAAATTTAACTTTAGCACAAATTAATGTACGAAAAACTGATAAAAAAGCTGCTAATGACATTGCAATGAAATTATTAGAACGCGTTGGATTATCAGATAAGGCGAATGTGTATCCTGATTCTCTTTCTGGCGGTCAAAAACAACGTGTAGCTATTGCTCGCGCATTGGCAATGAAGCCTAAAGTTATGTTATTTGACGAGCCTACATCTGCGCTTGATCCTGAAATGGTTCGCGAAGTATTAGATGTTATGAAATCATTGGCCGATGAAGGCATGACAATGGTTATCGTAACTCATGAAATGGGTTTTGCAAAAGAAGTAGCAGATAGAGTACTATTTGTTGATGGTGGTCTTATATTAGAAGATGGTTCTCCATCACAAGTATTCGATGCTCCAACTAGTGATAGAACAAAATTGTTCTTGTCTAAAATCTTATAAGAACTTAATTAGCCACCTATATTATTAGATGAAGTTAATGTAGGTGGTTAATTTTTTTGTATTCATTTAGATATAAAAAAATTTTTGATATCTTGTTTATGAGTCTCTTTGAATTGATTATAATATAAAGATTTTTTTCTAAAATAGATTAATTTCGTATTAATAGATGTTATATATAAATATTTGTGATGTCTATAGAGTTTATGCATGCTAACTAGTAAGGATGGATTTCATTGGTATTATATATTCTAGTAATAATCATATAAATATAAATAGAGGAAATATATAATAAAACCTGCGTAACCATGTAAATACAATATTTTTGTGATATATCTAGAAAAGTATAATGATAATTTATGTATAATAATTAGTCGAAAATAGCTTAGTTTGAATTTGATATTTTATACATGCTATGGTATGATACCAATATAAGCAAGACAGTAAGACAATATATTTTTTAGGAGGATCTTACCATGTTAGGTAAAGTAAAATGGTTTAGTGCAGAAAAAGGTTATGGCTTTATTGAAAGAGAAGATGGAAGTGATGTATTCGTTCATTTCTCTGCTATTCAAGATGATGGCTTCAAATCTTTAACTGAAGGTCAAAATGTAACATTTGATATCGTTGATGGTAATCGTGGCCCACAAGCAGCGAATGTTGTAAAAGCGTAAATACATACCAAATATTACATAAAAACAAAATTATAAAAATCCCAACGCTTGATTTGTTGGGATTTTTTTGCGTTTGATAGCGCACAATACATATTTCTACTAAAAATATAAAAAATTACTCGAAAAAGAGGAGTTTTACACATGAATGTAGAAATACTAAATAAGACACCAGAAATAGAATAATTAAATAGATTCTTAAAACTGGTTGTTGATTTTTAGAAAGGGTGTTGACATATGAAAGTAGCAATCAGAGGTAAAAACATTGAAGTAACAGCGGCTCTTCGTGAGTACGTAGAAAAAAGATTAGGCAAACTAACTCGTTACTTTGATGATGAGTTAGATGCACAAGCAGTTTTATCTGTAGTGCGAGATAAAGCAACTATCGAAATTACATGTTTCGTAGATAAAATCGTATTGCGCGGCGTTGAAACAAACGATGATATGTATGCAGCAATCGATTTGGTAGTAGATAAAATTGTTCGTCAAATCCATAAACATAAAACTCGTTTGGCAAAACGATTCAAACGTGCAGAAGCTTTCCATCCAGACGTAGTACCTCTTGAAACACCAGTAGAAGAAGAAAAAATTGAAGTTGTAAAACGCAAACATTTTGCAGTTCGTCCTATGGATGTAGAAGAAGCTATTTTGCAAATGAACTTAATTGGACATGATTTCTTTATGTTCTTCAATGCAGAAACAGAAACAATGAATGTTGTATATCGTAGACATGATGGTTTCTATGGTTTGATTGAACCAGAAATTCAATAATATATAGTCGGTTACCAATTAATTGCCCTTTTACATTGGGCTAACCGAAGCATATAGACGATGGATGCCCGAAAGGGCATCCATTTTTGTAATAGCATATACATCTCTATAGAAAAGCCTTGAATTCTTTGACTATTCAAGGCTTTTTCGGTATAATAATTAGATATAATAATGTAAGATATCCCGAAGAGGAGTGATTTGTTTGTTCGGCTTTTTACAAAGTCTTATAGGAAATAATAGCGCAAAAGAAGTTAAAAAAATGCGCAAAATTGTAGATCATATTAATGAACTAGAACCTAATTATGTAAAATTAAGCGATGCTAATCTTGTCAGTAAAACAGATGAGTTTAAACGTCGTTTACAAAAGGGAGAAACTTTAGACGACATTTTACCGGAAGCATTTGCCGTATGTCGTGAAGCTTCAAAGCGCGTACTTGGCATGCGTCATTTTGACGTGCAATTACTAGGTGGTATTTGCCTACATAGAGGCAATATCGCAGAAATGCGTACAGGTGAAGGTAAAACTTTGGTGGCTACCTTGGCTGTATACCTTAATGCTTTAACAGGTAAAGGTGTTCACGTTGTAACAGTTAATGACTATTTGGCTACACGCGATAGTGAACAAATGGGTCGCTTGTATAATTTTCTAGGCCTTTCGACAGGTCTCATCGTTGCAAACCTCGATTACAACCAACGTAAACAAGCCTATGGTGCTGATGTAACATATGGTACTAACAATGAATTTGGTTTTGACTATCTTCGCGATAACATGGTTTCCGACGTAGCTCAAATGGTACAACGTCCATTAAATTATGCTATCGTCGATGAAGTGGACTCCATCTTGATTGATGAAGCGAGAACTCCGTTGATTATTTCTGGTCCTGGCAATCGTTCTACTGACAATTACTATAAATTAGCTAAGATAGTGCCTCATCTTGTGAAAGATGAAGACTATACTGTCGATGAAAAACAAAAGACCATTGCACCTACTGACTCAGGTATTGAAAAAGTAGAGAAAATGCTTGGTGTTGAAAACTTGTATGATGCTGAAAATATTGAGTTGAACCATTTGTTGGGCGCATCCTTGCGCGCTCATGCTATGATGCATCGCGATACGGATTATGTAGTAAAAGACGGCGAAGTTGTTATTGTTGACGAATTCACGGGTCGTTTGATGTTCGGTCGTCGTTATTCTGATGGCTTACACCAAGCTATTGAGGCTAAGGAAGGTCTTAAGGTTGAACGTGAAAGCCAAACATTGGCATCTATTACGTTCCAAAACTACTTCCGTATGTATGAAAAGTTGTCTGGTATGACTGGTACAGCGAAAACAGAGGAAAAAGAATTTAACGATATCTATGGATTAGACGTTATTCCAATTCCTCCAAATCGTCCTTTGATTCGCGTGGATTTACCAGATCTTATCTTCAAAACTAAGGCGGCTAAATATCGTGCTGTTGTACGCAATGCTGTAGAACGTCACCAAACGGGCCAACCTATTCTGATTGGTACTACATCCATCACTCAATCTGAAGAACTTTCAGATATGTTATTGCGCGCTGGTGTACCACATAAGGTATTGAATGCTAAACATCATGAACAGGAAGCAGAAATCGTAGCAGATGCTGGTCAAATGGGTATGGTTACAATCGCTACTAACATGGCTGGTCGTGGTACAGATATCACTCTTGGTGAAGGTGTTCCAGAACTTGGTGGTTTGGCAATTTTGGGTACTGAACGTCATGAAAGCCGTCGTATTGATAACCAATTACGTGGCCGTTCTGGTCGTCAAGGTGACCCAGGTTCCTCTCAATTCTTCTTATCCTTAGAAGATGATTTAATGCGTATCTTTGGTGCTGATAATATTTCTGGCATTATGGATAAATTAGGTATGGAAGAAGATGAACCAATTGAACATTCCTTAATTACAAAATCTATCGAACGAGCTCAAAAGAAAGTTGAGGATCATAACTATAACATTCGTAAATACATCTTGGAATATGATGATGTTATGAATCAACAACGTGAAGTGTTATATGAACAACGTCGTCGCATTTTAGGAAATGATTCTTTACGAGACACTATCATTGAAATGATTGATAAGCTTGTAACAGAAGCTGTCGATGCGTATGCTGATGAAAAATTGTATCCTGAAGAATGGGATTACGAAGGTTTACATAAACACTTGAGTCAATACTTCTTAACTTCTGAAATTATGTCTACAGAAGAAATGGAAGAATATACGCGTCAAGAATTGGATGAACGCTTGCATGAAATCGCTCATAGCGAATATCAAGATCGTATTGACTTGTTAGGCGATGCTATGTTCAGCCAACTTGAAAAAGCAATTATGCTACGTGTTGTCGATAGTAAATGGATGGAACATTTGGATAATATGGATATGCTTCGTGAAGGGATTGGCCTTCGTGCATATGGACAAAAGAATCCATTGGTGGAATATAAATTTGAAGCCTACGATATGTTCCAACACATGATTGAATCTATTCAAGATGAAACAATCATGGCATTATACAAAATTCGTGCACAATTGATTCAGGAAATTGAAGAACCAGTTGATCACTTAGAAGGTGCACAACCCCATCATGAAGATGTGTTGGAGCCACAAAACATAGATTAACATTTGTGAAATGGCACGTTGCTCAATGGGACTTTTACCTTCTGGGCAACGGCCATTTTTCATTTCAGTAATATAGTAAATTAGTACTATAGTAACATAGTAGAGACACAAAGGTGGTGACATAAATTGTTAGATGATTTAAAACCAATAATTTCTGGTTTAGAAGAGCGAATTTATGGAATGAGGGATTCACTTTAACATCGCTCAGAAGGAAGATCGAATTTTTACACTTGATGTTCAAATGAGTGATCCTACATTTTGGGATGATCCTGATAAGGCTCGTGAAGTTTCTCAAGAGGCAACGCAATTAAAAAATTCTGTTGAAGGATATAAACAACTGGTATCTGATATTGAGGATGCTAGTGTTATGTTAGATATGGCGATTGAAGAAGAAGATAGCTCTATGGAGATTGAAATTAAGCAATTCGTCAATGATATTCAAGAAGCAGTAGAAAAACAAGAGATATTGTTGTTACTCGGCGGTGAATATGATACGAATAATGCGATTCTTACCTTCCATGCTGGCGCTGGTGGCACAGAAGCGCAGGATTGGTGTTCCATGTTAATCCGTATGTATCTACGTTGGGCAGAGAAAGCAGGTTTTTCTATAGAACTTATGGATGAACAACCTGGTGATGAAGCGGGCATAAAGAGTGCTACATTTCTCGTTAAAGGTGAGTATGCATTTGGATATATGAAGTCTGAAAAAGGTGTACATCGCTTAGTGCGTATTTCACCATTTGATGCTGCTGCACGTCGTCATACATCCTTTGCAGCTGTCGATGTTATGCCGGAAATTGATGATACTGTGGAAATTAACATCGACATGAAAGATGTTCAAGTTGATACGTATCGCGCTAGTGGTGCCGGTGGTCAGCATATTAATAAAACAGATTCAGCAGTTCGTATGACTCACAAACCGACAGGCATTGTTGTGCAGTGTCAATCACAGCGTTCTCAAATGCAAAATAGAGAACAAGCACTTCGTTTATTGCGTGCAAAATTATTTGAGTTAGAGTTAGAAAAGCAAGCTGAGTTAAAGGAACAGATTGGTGGTACGTACCAAGCTATTGAATGGGGCAGTCAAATTAGATCTTATGTATTCCATCCATATAATATGGTTAAAGATCATCGTACATCGGTGGAAACAGGTAATGTTCAAAGCCGTTATGGATGGTAATTTAGACCAATTTATTGAAGGCTATTTAAAGAAAGAAGCTAATTTAACTGTATAGGTGCAATTATGAAGAAATTTTTACTATTCATAGTCTTTCTTATTGTTGTTTGTGCTGTAGGGGCTCAATTTGTAGTACCTAAATATATGGAATCTATCGTTGAAAGTGAAATCAATAAATCACTACAACCATCGAGTCAAACCGTTGTTATTGAATCTACACCTGCTTTTAAATTAGTGTATGGTCAGGCTGATCGCGTTGCGGGAACTTTGGAAAATGTTCAATTAGGAAAATTAAACTTTTCTAGCTTTCGTTATGAAGCTAATAATCTAGTTATCAATCCAGTATCTCTCATTGCATCTCATGAGGTTGACGTATTAAGCCTTGGACCGTCCTATATAGAAGGTGTAGTATTAGAAAATGATTTAAAAACATTTCTCATTCAAAATACGGAAGGGTTGCAAGATGCAAATGTAAGTATTGATAATGAGCGTATTTCTTTAACTGGAACCGTTAATATTATGGGTTCTTTGAAGGGGACAAGCCAGTTTGCAAGGTTCATTACAATTAAAAGATAATGTTTTATCCTTTGCACCAAGTCGCTTTACAGTAAGTGGTTTGACTATTGGTGGTATTACATCTCAACAATTACAACCTATTTCTATTTATGATTTCAATAATTTCCCAATACCAGTGAAAGCTGAATCAGTTACAGTTGAAAAAGGTGAAATTCATATTAAGATTAAACCTGTACTCAATTAGAAAGGAATTATCGTGCATACTGCTAAGAAAACTAAGCACTCATTGGTTCTCATTCTATGTATTATAGTTGGCCTTATCTCTGCACTCTATTTAGTAGTGGAGCGCAATACGATTGAAAAGGCGCAGAACCATATTGAAAATATTATAGATTATGATGCTGTTCTTCGTGCTAATGCCTTTGAAAAGCGTAGTCAAAAAGAAGCTTTTGATGCACTAAAAGAGGCAGGTGTAACTGCTTTTGCTATTTATGATAGAACCTTGGAGAAAGCAAATGATGCTGGTGAAATTAAACTACTTTCATCACAAGATATGTCAAATGTCCGCATCAATGGCAGTTCTATTAAACCAGGCGCTACTTATGTTGCCCTTATTACTGGTAAAGAAGGGTATTATAAGGAAATTCGAGAGGATTTATATCATCGTATTAGTAAAGAGAAGGTAAAAGAGCTTAATACTAGTATTGGACCTGTATTAGAATTACAAGGTGCTACCGCTGATAGTTATGCGAAAATGAATTTAGGCGTTTCTAGAATTCAAGCTATGGAAGTTGCCAATCGTGGCTTTAATGTCATCATTCGTCCTACAAATTATAGAAATGTAACACCAGAAGATATTAAATATGTGTTTAATCGATTAGAAGGGGTCCCTCATGTAACGGGCATTATTTGCTGGTAAAGAGGCACTAGGTGCTCCTAATCATATCGATGAAACCTTAGAGGCTATGAATACGCTTCACATTCCATTGGTAGGTATAGAAGCTGTTAATCAATTGCAATACGAACCTCAACTTGGTTTCTTAGAAATGGCGGAAAATAAAAATTATAGCGTAGGTCGTGTTTATACTATCGCTAAAGAGGAATTAAAGAAAATTACTCCTGAAGAAGCAGCACAACGTTTCTATATTAGTGATATTGAACGTAATATTCGCTATAATTTATTCCCAATTTATGAAGTTGGTCAAAATAATGAGACTGTATTACAAACAACTATCAATTATATCCAAAGTGCTAATGATAAATTGAGCGCTAAAGGTTATAAATTTGGGGCTGCTGATATTTATCCAGCATATACACAAAACCCTTTATTAGTTGTTCTAACTATGATCGGTAGTATTGCATTATTTGTGTATGTAGGACAAATGTTTATTTCTATGTCACAGCATAAGCAATTAGTTTTGTTCTTCGCACTATCCTTGCTTTCTATTGTTGCATTTATCGTAACTAGTGGTACTTTACTAGTACAAATTTGGGCTTTATCTGCTGCTGTTATGGCACCGGTAGGTGCTATGGTTATGCTCATGGAGGAATGGCGTAGATCAGGTGGCACACGTCCTGTTGGCCCATGGAAATCTACTATATTCGCAGTATTTATCTAATTGTAGCAGCATTGTTTGCAGCTATTGGTGGCATGTATATTTCAGCATTATTGGGAAATACAAAATTCTTTATGGAGTTTGCTATTTTTAGAGGTGTTAAGCTTACCTTTGTGTTGCCAATTATCCTTGTTATGATTGCATATCTACAACGTTTTCCATTATGGAAAGGCCGCATGATAAATACTAGAGCAGAGGCTAAGAAATTTATTCGTGAATTTTTAACAATGGATGTGAAAATCTATGTATTCTTTGTTGCGGCAGCTTTAGGTGCAGTAGGCTGGGTATTTGTAGGCCGTAGTGGACATACTGCTGGTGTTCCAGTACCAACTTTTGAACTTGTATTGCGCAGATTTTTAGAAAATACATTATATGCTAGACCACGGGAAAAAGAGTTTATCATTGGGCATCCATTATTGATGTTAGCTACATTCGCTTTCTTACGTAAATGGCCTATGGTAATACATTTTGTATTGACCTTAGCAGGAGTTATTGGTATTGCATCTATGGTAGAAACATTCTGTCATATTAGAACACCTGTATTCATGTCCATCATGCGTGGTTACGATGGTTTATTACTCGGTTGTGCGCTTGGGGTTGCACTTATTCTCGCAGTTCGTTTAGTAATCTATATCTCACAATGGGCAATGCGTCGGGAGGACTGTCATGAGTAATATTGTTATTTCCGGTTACTATGGCTTTGGTAATGCTGGTGATGAAGCGATGCTTTGTGCCATTATCGATGCCATTCGTGATGTAGAAGGTGATGCACATATTACGGTTATATCAGGTAATCCTCAAGAAACTAGTAGAAAGCATAATATTAAGGCAGTTGGAACATTTGCTGCCTTTCGGTATATTTAAAGCCATAAGTAATGCAGATCTTGTTATTAGTGGTGGTGGCAGTTTATTACAAGATGCTACCAGCATACGGAATACATATTACTATTTAAGCATTATGGGGCTTGCAAAATTACTGGGAAAACCAGTTATGCTGTATTCTCAAGGCATTGGTCCTTTGTATCGAAATTCTACAAAACGTGCAGTTCGATTCATGTTACAATATGTGGATGGTATTACCGTCCGTGATACCATCTCTAAAGATGAGTTATTTGCTTTAGGCATTAAAAATGTTGAGGTGACAGCGGATGCTGTATTAGCAATGCATAAAGCTGATTTATCAATAGGTGCGAATATTTTAACTAAATATAACTGTGCTTCTTCTGAAAGTGGGCTAAAACGAATTGGTATTGCAGTTCGCCGCTGGAAGGACGATACGGCTTATAGACAAAGTTTAGCCGATGTATTGAGTCGTCTCAGCATAGATCAAAATGCGGAAATCATCTTTGTTCCTATGTCACATCCAGATGATACAAAGGAAGCAAAAGCTATTGCATCGTTAATGACGGTTAAACCGATTGTGTTAGAAGGACCTTTTACAACGGAGGAGCAGCTTTCATTATCAGGTAATGTGGATTTGATGATTGGCATTCGACTACATGCACTAGTATTTAGTTCATTAATGGGAAAACCTGTTATTGGTATTTCTTATGATCCTAAAATTACAAGTTTTTTACATATGATTGAACAGGAACCAATAGGGACCATGACGGAGCTACATCCAGAGGTACTGTATGACCGCTGTATAGAGTTATTAAATTCTACTGAATCATATCAACATTCCTTTGATCGTATCCAAACATTGCGCAAGGTATCAAAACGCAATGCTGAATTTGCTATTTCCCTTTTAGAAGAGTGTTAACTATAAATTGGATATATCCAGAAAGTGAGGTCTTTATGACTACATTGAGTCAAGATCAAAAACAATTAGTACAAGAGAAGGCTAAAGCAATTCGCGTTAGCATCGTACAATCCGTAACAGCAGCTAAATCAGGTCATCCTGGTGGTTCTTTATCTATTGCTGATGTTATGTCTCTTTTATATTTTGTTGAAATGAACGTAGACCCAGCTAATCCTAATAAGCAAGATCGAGATCGCTTTGTTCTTTCTAAAGGCCATGCTGCGCCAGCACTCTATGCTACATTAGCAGAAAAAGGATATTTCCCTAAATCCGAATTATTGAATTTGCGTAAAATCAATCATTTCTTACAAGGTCATCCGGATATGAAACATACACCTGGTGTCGATATGTCTACTGGTTCTTTGGGCCAAGGCATCTCCGCTGCTTGTGGTATGGCTTTAGCAGGTAAAGTAGATAATGCTGATTATCGTGTATATTCTATCCTCGGTGATGGAGAACTTGAAGAGGGCCAAGTATGGGAAGCTGCTATGTTTGCCGGTCACTATAAATTAAATAATTTGACAGCTTTTGTAGACTATAATGGCCTACAAATTGATGGTGATATTGAAAAAGTTATGTCCCCATTGCCAATTCCAGATAAATTTAAAGCTTTCAAATGGAATGTAATTGAAGTAAATGGTCACGATATTGATGAATTACATCAAGCAATTCAAGAGGCGAAAGCTTTCACAGAAGGTCCGACATGTATTGTAATGCACACGGTTAAAGGTAAAGGCGTAGCAGAAATGGAAGGTCAAGCTGGTTGGCATGGTAAAGCTCCGAGTGAAGAACAAGGTGTGGCATTCGTAAACGAAATCATGGGGGTACAATAATGGGTAAAGCAACACGTGAAGCGTATGGTAATGCGCTAGCAAAAATTGGTAAAGAAAATTCTAATATTATTGTTCTTGATGCTGATTTATCAAAATCTACTAAGACGGATACATTTAAGAAAGAGTGTCCAGAACGTTTCTTTAATGTAGGTATTGCTGAACAAAATCTAATCTCTGTAGGTGCCGGTTTAGCTGCAGCAGGTAAGATTCCATTTGTATCTTCCTTTGCTATGTTTGCAACTGGTCGTGCATTTGAACAAATCCGTAATGCTGTATGCTATCCAAAACTTAATGTGAAGGTTTGTGCTACTCATGCAGGAATCACTGTAGGTGAAGATGGTGCAACTCATCAAAGTTTAGAAGATATTGCATGTATGCGTGTTTTACCAAACATGACTGTTATCGTACCAGCCGATGAAAAAGAAACAGAATCTGTCATTCAATGGGCAGCTGATTATAATGGTCCAGTTTATGTACGTCTCGGTCGTGCTGGTGTTGATGATGTAACTGCAGATGACTACACATTTGTACCAGGTAAATCTAATCAATTAAAAGATGGTTCCGATGTTACTATCATTGCTTGTGGCGCCTTAGTAGGCCCTGCAGTTGAGGCAGCTAAACAACTAGAAGGTGAACAAATTTCTGCTCGCGTTATTAATATGGCATCTATTAAGCCTATCGATAGCGAAGCTATTATTAAAGCTGCAAAAGAAACGGGTGCTATTGTAACAGCAGAAGAACATAATGTTTTAGGTGGTTTAGGCTCTGCTGTATCTGAAGTTGTTGTTGCTAATAAGCCAGTACCGATGGAATTCGTTGGTGTCCAAGATACATTTGGGGAGAGTGGTACACCAAAAGAATTGATGGAAAAATATGGTTTAACAGCTAATGATATTGTAATGGCAGCTAAAAAAGTGGTGACACGTAAATAAAAGGGGAACCGATGATAGAATTTAAGAATGTTAGTAAAGTGTATGACAATGGATCTACCGCACTTGATAATGTGTGTCTCACCATTAATGATGGTGAATTTGTATTGATTTGTGGTCATAGTGGGGCTGGTAAATCTACATTATTTAAACTATTGACTCATGAGGTTATGCCTGATTCTGGTACCGTTATAGTTGATGAGTTCGATGTTACGAATATGAAACGTAGTAAGATACCAAAGTTACGTCGGAAATTAGGCGTAGTATTCCAAGATTTTCGCCTATTACCTAATAAGAGCGTAGCTGAAAATATCGCATTTGCTTTAGAGGTTATCGAGGAGAAACCACAGGTAATTAAAGAAAAAGTGGCGCATGTACTTGAGCTTGTTGGTTTGTCTGATAAGGCAAATGATTTGCCAGAGGATTTGTCTGGTGGTGAACAGCAACGTGTCGCTGTGGCTCGAGCTATCGTCAATCGTCCAACAGTACTCATTGCTGACGAACCAACAGGAAACTTGGATCCTAATACAAGTAAAGATATTGTTGATTTGTTTAAGCACATTAATAATTTTGGCACTACCGTTATTATGGTTACACATAATATGGATATTGTTACCTATTTAAATAAGCGAGTTATCGAATTAAAAGATGGTCGTGTTCTTAGTGATAATATGAGGGGTGCAGAGTTTAATGAAGCCTAGAACAATGAAATATTTCTTTAAAGAAGCACTAAAGTCTATGAGACGCAATGGTCTCATGACATTGGCTTCTATTTCCACAGTAGCCTTATCCTTATTTATGCTTGGTGTATTCCTTTGTGGTGTAATCAATTTAAATAACATGGCAGCTAGTTTGGAAAATCAAGTACAACTAAGTGTGTATTTAAAGGATGGCCTTACTACTGACCAAATTATGGCGGTTGGTAGACAAGTAAAAGCAATTCCGAATCTAAAACATTTGGAATTTGTAAACAAAGAACAAGCCATGAAGGAGTTTAAAGAACGATTAGGTGATCAACAACAATTGGTTAATGCTTTGGGGGGGATAAATCCCTTTGCCAAACTCTTATGTTCTTACCTTCGAGAATCCAGAAGATGTTAAAGCAACAGCTAAGCTTGTATCAACATTCCAAGGGTGTTGAAAGTACACATTATGGGCAAGATATTATAGAAGAGTTGTTTCGCGTTACACAAATTATTCGTATTGGTGGTATCGTCCTCATCGGATTCTTAGCTGCAGCGACATTGTTTATTATATCTAATACAATTCGATTAACCGTATTTGCTCGTCGTAAAGAAATTGCGATTATGAAATATGTAGGTGCTACGAACTGGTTTATTCGTTGGCCATTTGTTATTGAAGGTATGTTGTTAGGCTTAACAGGCGCTATTATTGCAGTGTTGTGTGTAGGAGAGTTTTATCATTTCATAACTATGGAAGTATCTGATTCTCTTGCATTCTTCCCATTAGTACCTATGTTCCCATTCTTTTATCAATTGGTTGGTTGTTTAATCGGCGGTGGTATCATTGTGGGCATTATAGGTAGTACCATTTCGTTAAAACAATACATGAAAGTATAGTAGAGGGCTTATGAGACAGTATACATTAAAAACTCGTCTCGTAGCGGCCCTTCTTACGGGAGTGGTATTGTGCGGGACACCAGCCTTTATTATGGCTGAAGATGAGGATTTAACGAATCAGTTAGATTCAATTCAACAACAAGTGAATCAACAAAATGCTATAAAGTCTGATGCAGAAACTGTAATCGGTAGTGTATCTGAACAATTACGTCAAATAGAGGGGCAATTGCGACAAGCTACTACAGAGTTAAATACTATTACAGATCAACGGGTAGCTGTAGAAAATGATATTACTCTAAATGAACGTCAGTTGGCAGAAGCACAAAAGCGCTTAGAAGGTCGTGAAGCCGTATTTTATAAACGGGTGCGTGATATTTATATCAACGGCCGTCTTAGTTATTTAGATGTAGTTATTGGATCTAAAGATTTTAGTGATTTTGCAAATCGCTTAGAAGTATTAAAAAGAATTATTGATTCCGATATTAACTTAATAAGTGAAATCAAGAAAGAACGCGCTCAAATTGAAGCGCATAAGAAAAAGCTTGAAGAAGATCGAGCCAAGTTAGTGGAATTAGAAAAAGCGGCTCTTGCAAAACAAGCTGAGATAGAACAGAAAAAAGCAGAACGCAATGTTGTTCTTCAAAAAGCACAAAATGATAGAGCTGTTGCAATGCAAGCTATTGAAGAACTAAATGCTTCATCAGCACAAATTAGTGCTATGTTAAAAGAACGACAAGCGGCTCGTGCCGCTGCAGCAGCTGCGGCTGCTCAATCAGCAGGACAGGGTTCATCTTATACTTGGGTTCAAGGTACAGGCCAATTAGGATGGCCAGTTAGTGGTGAAATTACTTCACCATATGGATATCGCGTTCACCCAATTTGGGGAACCACAATTTATCATTCCGGTATTGATATTGGTGTCGATGAAGGCACTCCTGTTCATGCTGCTGATAGTGGTGTTATTGTTTGGTCCGGCTGGATGGGCGGATATGGCTATGCTGTTGTTATTGATCATGGCAATGGTTTATCTACATTGTATGGCCATAATTCTGAATTGGCAGTGGATGAAGGCCAGTCTGTTTCTAAAGGGCAAGTAGTAGCGTATGCTGGTAGTACAGGTAATAGTACAGGGCCACATGTTCATTTTGAAGTACGTGAAAATGGGGATCCTGTAGATCCTATGGGTTATTTATAGAATGAATAGTAATATTAAAAGACTATGTTTACAACTAATTAAATATATAGTGGCATCAATTGTTATGATGTGGCTTGTATTTTGGTACATATCCGGATCGCCATATGGTTTACTCGTTTTGTGGTTACCTATTATGTGGCAACACAAAAGTTTATGACACCAATCAGCAAGGCTACACTTTTTGATGGGATGTTAAAAGGTCTTATTGCGTCTTTAGGAGAACCACATTCTGTCTATTTAGACGCAGAAGATTTAGAAACCATGAAAGAGCATACTTCTGGTACTTATGCTGGTGTTGGCATGGTACTTGGTCATGGCCCTAAAGGTCTAGAGGCTGTGTCTGTTATTGATGATCAACCAGCTTACAAGGCCGGTATTAAAAGTGGAGATCATATTGTATCTATAGATGGTGTAGATACAAGTTCTATGACTATTGAAGAATCAGCAGCAAAAATTCGTGGCAATGCTGGAACAGATGTAACAATTGTAGTCGAACGCGACAATCAGTTGTTGACATATACTGTTACAAGAGAAGAAATTGTGTTACCTACAGTAAAAAGTAAAATGTTGACAGAGCATATTGGATATATTCGGATTAGTCAGTTTGCTGAACACACAGCAGATGATTTTAAAACACAATATGATCAGTTACGCTCTGAAGGTATGACTTCACTTGTACTTGACTTACGAGATAACCCTGGTGGATTATTAAATAGTGCTCAGGATATAGCTAGTATTATTATGCCAGAAGGTACATTGGTATCCTTTACAACACGAGATAATGAAAAGCGCAACTATGTATCAGAAGGTAAGAATCCTGCATTGCCTATGGTAGTTCTTATTAATAAAGGGTCTGCTAGTGCTTCTGAGATTATTGCCGGTGCTATTCAAGATAGAAAACTTGGCACTATATTAGGTACAAATAGTTATGGTAAAGGTACAGTTCAAAGTGTATATCCAAATTTTGAACAAGAAGGTATTAAGATTACGATTGCTAAATACCATACGCCAAATGATCGTGTTATTGATGGCATAGGTATTCAACCAGATGTTGTATTAGAATTACCAAAGGGAACTTCTCCATCTGGTGATATTACAGATATTCAAATTCAAAAGTCAATAGAACTTTTAAAATAGTTTTGCAGAAAAGGATGTAATTATGTTTATAGATCGCGCTCGTGTATTTGTAAAAGCGGGTGACGGCGGAGATGGCATGTCCAGTTTCCGTCGTGAAAAATATGTTCCTAATGGCGGACCTAGCGGCGGCGATGGTGGACAAGGGGCAGATGTAATTTTAAAAGCGGATAAAAATATCAATACCCTTGTTGATTTCCGTTATAAACGTCAGTTTAAAGCTCCAAAGGGTGGCAATGGTGAAAGTGCCAATAAACATGGTCGAGGTGCAGATGATTTAATTATTCCTGTACCATTAGGTACTGTTGTTAAGGATGAGGAATCTGGTAAAGTATTCTGTGATTTAGTACATGATGGAGATACATTTGTCATTGCTAAGGGCGGCCGTGGCGGTCGTGGTAATGCACGATTCCTTTCTAGCTCTAATCGTGCACCTACATTTGCTGAAAAAGGTGAACCAGGTGAAGAGCATTGGCTGCAATTAGAATTGAAAGTGTTAGCTGATGTGGGCTTACTTGGGTATCCAAGCGTTGGTAAATCTAGTATTTTACGCAAGGTATCTAAAGCACAACCAGAAGTAGCAGCGTATCATTTTACTACCTTAACACCAGTATTGGGCGTTGTTACAATCTCTGGTGATCGTAGCTTTGTATTAGCCGATATTCCTGGTCTTATTGAAGGGGCTAGTGAAGGGGTAGGACTTGGTCATAATTTCTTACGCCATGTAGAACGGACGAATATTTTAATTCATGTTCTCGATGTATCAGGCATGGAAGGCCGTGATCCAAAGGTAGACTTTGATGCTATTAATGAAGAGTTACGTAAGTATTCTGAAAAATTAGCTGGTAAGAAACAGATTGTAGCACTTAATAAAATTGACCTTGTATTTGATGAAGATACTATTCCTAATACGAAAGCGTATTTTGAAGATAAAGGCTATGAAGTATTCTTAATTAATGCTCTAAGTGGTGAAGGTTTGCCAGAACTTATGGAACGAGCATATTACTATGTAGAAAATTATGAGCCTGAAATTGAAGCTACTGATGATACCGTAATGTATGAAGCTAAACCTGATACGGAGTTTGTCATCACCCGTGGCGACGATGCAGCCTTTTATATTACAGGTAAACGTATTGAACGCCTTGTAGCGATGACAAATCTTGATGATGATCAATCCTTACGCCGTTTCCAACGTATTTGGCGTTTTATGGAATTGGATAATAAATTACGTGAAAAGGGATGTCAAGAAGGCGATGAAGTTGTAATTGGTGATCAACGCTTTACATTCAGAGACTAGGAGTAATAATGACAGGAAAACAAAAACGATATTTACGATCTTTAGCAGCTACTATGCCAGCGGTTGTTCAAATCGGTAAAAATGGCCTTGAAAACAGTGTTATTGATAGTGCTAGAGCGGCATTAATGGCTCGTGAACTAATCAAGGTTAAACTGCTTAATAATAGCCCTGAAGATAAAGAAATTTCCAAGAATTAGCTGATATGCTTGGTGCTGAATTAGTGCAAGTTATCGGATTTAACGGTGTTCTTTATAAAGCTAAAAAAGAACCTAAAATTATATTACCTAAATAATTGTTATAACCTTTTTCCCTTACATAGGAGACGATTTTATGAGAGATGCCATTAAGAATGCTAAACGCATTGTTGTAAAAGTGGGGAGCAGTACATTATGTTACCCAAATGGTCATTTAAATTTAGAACGGATTGAACATTTAGTCCGTCAATTATCAGATCTTGCTAACCAAGGGAAAGAGGTTATTCTTGTTTCCTCAGGTGCTACTGGTGCAGGTTTGGCTCCACTAGGATTTAAAGAAAAACCAAGAGATCTTGTATTGCGTCAAGCCTCTGCAGCAGTTGGTCAAGGTGTACTAATTCATATGTATGAACGTATGTTTCGAGAGTATGGTAGAACGGTGGCTCAAATATTATTGACGAAGGAGGATAGTACCTCTCGTCATAGCTATTTGAATTTGCGTAATACTTTGCATGCTTATTACAACTTCATGTAATTCCAATCATCAATGAAAATGATGTAGTAGCCATTGAGGAATATAAAATAGGTGATAATGATACATTATCTGCTACTGTAGCAGGTATCGTAGAGGCAGATGTATTAATTATTTTATCTGATATAGATGGATTATATACGGCAAATCCTGCCACCAATCCAGAAGCAACCTTAATCCATGAGGTTTCGATGATTACCGATGAAACCTATAAAATTGCAGGTGGTGCTGGATCTAGTATGGGTACTGGTGGTATGTATACAAAAATAAAAGCGGCTCATATGGCAACCAACTCAGGTATTCACATGATTATCACTAGTGGAGAATCGGATAATTCTTTACGCAGAGTTTGTAACGGTGAAGACATAGGTACATTATTTATTGCTAATGATCAAGGTGTTTCTCAAAAACATCACTGGGTTGCGTATGGCAAACGTTTAAGTGGTTCTATTACTATTGATAATGGTTGTGCTAGTGCCGTTTTGGATAAGGGTGCTAGTATTCTTCCAGCGGGTATCATTTCTGTAGATGGCATTTTTGAACCTGGTGATACTGTATCCATTCTGTATGATGGCAAAGAGATTGCTCGTGGTTTAGTAAATTACAGTTCATCAGATTTAGTTAAAATTAAAGGTCATAATACACAGGATATTGCGCGTGTACTAGAAATTAATACAACCTATGATGAAGTCATTCATAGAAATAATCTTGTTATTATTCATTGATGAGGTGCTGCATGATTTCATATGAATCAATCTTTAAATATGGGCGAATCTGCTAGAGCAGCATCACTTGTATTACAACAATTGCCAGAGGAGCGCATCAATGATGTATTGCGTGCAATGGCTCAGGCTTTAGTAACACATACAGATCGTATCTTAGAGGCTAATCATAAAGATATGGAGTCTGCCCGTGATGTAGTGCCTGACACGATGCTTGATCGTTTACTTTTGTCAAAAGATCGTATTGAACAAATGGCAGAAGGTGTTCGGCAAGTCAGTTTATTGGCATCTCCTGTGGGCTCTGTTTTAGAAAGTATAAATAGACCAAATGGACTTCATATAGAAAAGAGAGCCGTTCCTTTTGGTGTTATAGGCATTATTTTTGAAGCGCGTCCAAATGTGACTGTAGATGCTGGTGCACTATGTTTTAAAACCGCTAATGCCACTATTTTACGAGGTGGTAAAGAGGCTTTCAATACAAATCAAGTTATTGTTTCCATTATGCAAGATGTACTTGAAGAACATGATTTACCTCGATTGGCTATCCAATTAGTGGAGGTCTTAGATCGTGAAGCTGTAAGTGTATTATTACAACAACGTCGTTATATCGATGTGATTATCCCGCGTGGTGGTGCTGGTTTAATTCAACGTGTTGTACAGGATAGTATGATTCCTGTTATTGAAACAGGAAGTGGTGTTTGCCATACCTATGTTGATGTTGATGCGAATCTTGAGATGGCCCTTGATATAGCTGTAAATGCTAAGGTACAACGTCCTTCAGTTTGTAACTCCATGGAAACACTGCTTGTTCATGAAGGGATTGCAAAGAATTTTTAGTGGCTTTAGAAAAAAAATTAGCGTCTCATCATGTAACCATTCATGGTACGCCTGAGGTGTTACAAATAATAAAAGGTATAGCTGTTGATGAACATTCTTTTAGCACAGAATATAATGATTTTGATTTAAATGTAGCCATTGTTTCATCTTTGGATGACGCTATTTTACATATTAATCGTTATACAACACATCATTCAGAAGCCATTGTTACAGATGATGTTGCATCTGCACAACGTTTTATGAATCTTATAGATTGTTCAACTGTATATCATAATGCTTCTACTCGTTTTACAGATGGTTTCGAATTTGGTTTTGGTGCTGAAATTGGCATTAGCACTCAAAAGCTTCATGCTCGTGGTCCAATGGGCTTACAAGCATTAACATCTTATAAATATTTTGTATTTGGTACGGGGCAAATTCGTTCGTGATACGCTTATATTATTTATTGCGAGCTTACTATCGTTATATACAGACTCCAAAAGGTTCTTATGAGTGGGTATCGTATATAAAAGCAATTACATTATTTATCTTGATTTGCATTATAGTCATAAAGGGTGTGGCTTATATATGGTAGAAACAAGGCGCATAGGTATAATGGGAGGAACTTTCAATCCCATTCATTTAGGACATCTTATGATTTCAGAGGTCGCAAGGGAAACTTTCAAACTAGATAAGGTTATTTTTGTTCCTGCCCGTATTCCTCCTCATAAACATAATGATGTTATTGATGCAAAGCATCGATATGCGATGACCGCTGCCGCAGTAGCAGATAATCCATATTTTGAAATATCTGATGTGGAAATGCGTCGTGAAGGGCCTTCCTATACTATTGATACGATTCATCATTTCAAAAAAATATATGGGGACTCTGTTGAGTTTTTCTTTATCGCTGGCACAGATACAATACGAGATTTACCAAATTGGAAATTTATTGATCAATTATTAGATAATTGTCACTTTATTGGTGCCATGCGTCCCGATGGATCTCAAGTTATAGATACTACCTTAGATTTATTAGGGCCTAAAGCTCATGATAAGATTCATTTAATGAATGTACCAGAAATGAAATTATCTGCTACTTATTTACGTGATAGATTACGACATGGATTAACGGTGCGCTATATGTTGCCTAAATGTGTAGTTCAGTATATTGAGAAATATGATATTTATCGGAAGGAATAATATAAGGTGGATATAAAAGAGATTGAAACCGATTTATCTAATAAATTAAGTAAAAAACGTTTTATTCATACATTAGGTGTAGTGAATTCTGCTATGTATTTAGCCAAAAAATATGGTGCAAATATTGAGGATGCTCATTTAGCTGCACTTTTACATGATTGTGCTAAAGAAATTCCTCTCTTAGAAATGCGTGATTTAGTTGCAGATTTGCCTTGTGACCAAGATATGCTACATAGTGGTGCTTTGCTACATGGTTTGGCTGGAATGGTTTTGGCTAATACTCAATATGGTGTAACAAATCCAGATATTTTGGAGGCTATACGCGTTCATACTACTGGGAAAGAAAATATGTCAAAGTTAGATAAAATTATATTTCTAGCTGATTATATTGAACCGAATCGTAAATTTCCTGGTGTAAATGATATTCGATTAGCTGCTGAACAGTCTTTAGATGCTGGTGTATTATGTGGTTTTGATATGACTATACGTCATTTAATTGATAGTGGAGATTCAATTTATCCACTCACTATTCTTAGCCGTAATGATCTATTGCGACATATGAAAAAAGGAGGTGCAAATAATGGATGAACTCGAAAAAGCACGTGCCCGTCGACGTAGAAGGCGTCGAGAGAGACAAATGAAGAAATCCAAGGTTCAGTGGGGACGATTAGTGATTGCCGTTGTATTAGCACTGTCTGTCATTTGTGGCATAGGTTGGGGCCTGTATAGTGGTGTTAGTTATGTTTATCACCGTATTACTAATACTGATACGGCAGCTACTATTGAGGAATCTAGTGAGCCAAAACATACTGATACAGTCAGCGTAGAGCAAAAGGCTTTAGATAAAGCCTGTTTATGTATTGATTGTTGGCAAAGATAAAAATAATCCGAGTCAAGCCGATTCATTATTCCTCATGTCTATTAATATGAATACTAGTACGATGGATATAATCGGTATTCCTAGTAATAGTAAGATTGAAAGTAGAGATCAAAAATCTGTATCCATGTTAAATCAAATGTATGCAGATGGTGGTATTGAACTAACAAAGGCCGTAGTAGAGGATGTATTTCATATCAGTATTCCTTACTATGTTGTTGTTGACGAAACAGCTTTCAGAAAAACCAGTGATGTATTAGGTGATCAACAGTTTTATGTAGAAAAAAATATGGAACATGTTGATGCTGAAACAGGGAATAAGGATATCGACTTGCGTCGAGGCTATCAAAACTTAGATAGTGATAAAGCATTAGCCTATTTGAGATATGCTGATGAACATAATGATAATTTTAGCCGTGTACAACGACAAGAACGTTTCTTAAAAACTTTGGGTTGAACGTGAGCAAGATCGATTTTTTTCCTAACTAAAAGCTTGGCATATTTGGCGTTTATGGAGCCATTATGAAAGTAATATTTCCACATGGGATGCCATTAAATTGATGCGTTCCATTAGTCAAACTGAAAAAGATCATATTCATTTTTTTATATTTTACCTGGTGAAAAAGAGAAAATTGATAATATCGTTTACTGGCATGTGAATCCTACTGAAGCACAGCGTTTAGTAGGTATAACTATGGGAACATTATCACCACAAGATATGAGTCAATTTGTGTCTGCTCCTGTAGCAACTAAGGAAAAAGGTTGCTGTTGAATCGGAACAAGGCACAAGAGCTAAAACCAAGTGAACCAGGTTCAGAAAGCAGAAAAGAAAGAGTAAAACTAGGAGATACAATGAAACAAAAAGAAGCAATTAAACAACATGCATTATCCCTTGCACAAGCAGCTTTTTGATAAAAAAAGGTCGACATATTGAAATCTTAGATTTAGAAGGCATTTCTATGTTAGGCGATTATTTTTATGATTGTAAGTGCTAACAATATTAAGCAATCTCAAAGTATTGCTGATCAAATTGAAGATGTTGCAGCTGAACAAGGTATGACAGTGCTTCATCGTGAAGGTTATCGTGAAGGTGAGTGGGTTTTACTAGACTTCGGTGACATCATTTGCCATGTATTTGGCAATGATGAAATTCGTGAATTTTATGGTCTAGAAGCCTTATGGAATGACGCTGAGCGTGTTCCTTTTGAAGGAGAATAATATATGGCTAGCGAATTATTGGAGAATACCATAGCCACCCTACGTGTTTTACGTACCAGTGATCATGGTGCTTTCCTTGATGGTCAAACAGGTAATACAAATGATGATATATTACTCCATAAGGATCAACAAACATCACCAGTATCTATTGGAGATGATGTAGAGGTATTTTTATATCGTGATCCAAAGGGGCGTTTGACAGCTTCCATGCGATTACCAGCTATGAAGGTAGGACAAATTGGTTATGTTGAGGTTATTAATGTAACTAATTTTGGATGTTTCGTAGAGGTTGGTACTGAACGGGGGATTTTCATGCCTCACGCTGAAATGCGTGGTAGACCACAAGTCGGGGAAAAGGTATGGGTAAAACTCTATACCGATAAATCTGGTCGTATGGCTGTATCGATGGATGTTGATGATGAAATGCGCCGTGCTTCTAAGGCGGCTACAGAAGCTGTTGTAGGGCAACAAGTTAATGGTGCTATTTATAATTTGACTAGTGATGGTGCATTTTTCATTACTCCAGAGCGATGGATTGCTTTTTTGCATCGCTCTGAAATGACAAGAAAACTAAATGTTGGAGAAATGGTAGAAGCCCGCGTTACATTTAAACGTGACGATGGTCGTATTAATGTTTCTATGCGCCCTATAAAAGAGAAGGCATTGGTATCTGATGGTCAGATTATTATGGAATATCTTTTACAGCGGGGTGGTAAAATGCCTTATAGTGATGAGTCATCAGCAATGCTGATTAAAGATAAATTTAATATCAGTAAAGCTGCATTTAAACGTGCTATTGGTCATTTGATGAAGGACCGTCTTGTAGTTCAGGAAGATGGATGGACATTATTAACAGAAACGGGAAAAGAATGGACACCATCAACTGACAAAGAGGACTAAACTATGAAAATTATTGTAGTAGGTGCTGGTAAAGTTGGATATTCTTTGTGTGAAAGATTGGTTCAGGATGATCATGATGTATATCTTATAGATCGTTCACAAGAACGGATTCATAATTTAGAAAATATGCTAGATGTTAGCCTTGTTTGTGGCAATGGTAGCGATATTCAATTATTAAACGAAATTGGTATGTCTGATGTAGGCATATTTATTGCCGTTACCGACTCTGATGAAGTGAATATGTTATCCTGTGCGGTAGCCAAGATAGCTGGTGTTCCATCTACGGTAGCTCGTGTTAGAGATACGAATATCGCTGAAAATATGGATGACACAATGAAAGCACGGTTAGGTGTTGATTTATTCATCAATCCAGAGATGGTTACCGCTCAAGAGTTACTTCGTATTATTGAAACGCCATCTGCTCTTGATGTAGAGGAGTTTGGTCAAGGTTCTGTACGTTTGATAGAGTTTAAGATTAATAGTACATTTCCTCTCATCAATAAACCGTTAAAAGAACTAACTTTTCCAGAAGGGGTTTTATTAGTTGGTATATTACGCTTAGGCGAAATGATTATACCTCATGGTGAAAGTATTCTTTTACCTAATGATAGTGTTTTCTTTCTAGGCTTAAAAGATGGCGTTGATGCTGTTGAACAACAATGGTTTTCTAATCATGCGGCCTTTCATAAACGCGCTATTATCATTGGTGCTGGCTTGTTAGGTAGAAATCTTGCTGTATTATTAGAAAAATCTGGCTTTACGGTTAAGGTTATAGAAAAGGATATCGAGCGATGTGAAGCCTTGGCTGCTCAAGTGGATAAAGCAATTATTATCAATGGCGATGGTACGGATTTTGATTTGCTCGAAGCAGAAGAAGTGGCTGATAACGATGTTATCATTGCCCTCACAGATGACGATAAGTTGAATCTTCTTGTCGCTTTGGTGGGTAAGCATATGGGCATACCTAAAACTGTTGTTCGTGTAGGTCGTCCAGAATACATTATGCTAATGGAACAAGTGGGGATTGATATTGTATTTTCTCCTAGACTTATGACGGCAGGTCAAATACTAAGAATTGTACGAAGTGGTGAAGGCGTTGTGTCAATTTCAACCTTCGAAGGTGGTAAGGCTGAATCCATTGAAATTCTTATTACAGATCAATCACCAGTAGCAGGCAAACAACTTAAGGATATTCGCCTTCCTGGTAAAGCACTTGTTGGAGTTATACTCCGCGGTGATGAGGCTATTGTGCCGCGTGGTAATACAGAGATTTTGGTAGGGGACCATATTGTATTATTTACATTGCCAGAGTCAGTTACTAAATTATTAAACTATTTGACGTAGGGGTTATATGCGTATACAAATTGTCATGTCTTTGGTAGGGAAATTACTCTATATCTTTGGAGCATTTTCTCCTTATACCATTCATATATAGCATTATATTTGAAACTGCATATTGGTCATTTGCTGTTACAGCTACTATATCAGGATTAGCAGGATTTTTATTGGTTACTAATGGTCATCAAAGTAAAAGTTTTAGCTTGCGTGATGGCTTTCTCGTAGTTGCATCTACGTGGCTTTCTACTATTTTACTTGGTTCCATTCCTTTTATGATATCTGGTATTCTCATTAATCCTGTAGATGCATTATTTGAAGCTTCTTCAGGGTTTAACTGCTACAGGCGCTACAGTTATATATGATGTCGATCAAGCACCTAAAACTTTTATCCTTTGGCGTGGATTAATGCATTGGATAGGTGGTATGGGAATTATCGTTCTAATTTTGTCATTCTTACGTAACCTGGGTGCTGATGCAGCCCACTTTTTCAATGCTGAAGCATCCGTCCCTAAGCCAGGTGTAGTATTGCCACGTATACAATCAATGGCTTCCAAATTATGGTCTCTATATGTTGTATTTACGATAATTTGTTTTATTATGTTGTGGCTTGGCGGTATAGATCCTTTTAATGCTTTAAATTATGCTTTTTCCATTATAGCCACAGGGGGATTAACACCGACTACAGCTGGAACCTTTATATACAGTGATAATATATATATTTGTGTAGTATTCATTTTATTTATGATTATTGCTGGTGGCAACTTTGCTGTATATTACAACGTAATTCATAAAGGTTTTTCTGCATTAATCTCTGACTTTGAGACCCGTATGTATTGGCTCGTATTAGCTTTAGGTATTCTTATTACATTTATAGCTTTATGTATCCAATCCGAAGCTACTCATATAGGCAAGTTATTTCAAGATGCTGCATTTACTTTGGTTTCTATTCAAACAGGTAGTGGCTTTGCTGTGGCAGATTATGATTTATGGCCTGCTGCAGCTCAAATGATGTTATTTATATCTAGCTTTTTTGGCGGTTGTAGTGGTTCTACTACAGGGGGTGTTAAGATTATACGACTTATTATTCTAATCAAGAGTAGTATTATTTATTTGCGTAAGTCTATACATCCTGATATGGTTCAAGTTGTGCGAATCAATGGAAAACCATTGCCTGATAAATGGATTCGGATGACACAACAGTTCATATTCTTATATTTATGATTTATGTAATTTCTGTTTTCTTTATGACTTGTTTTGGTTTGTCTACTAGTGACGCATTACAAATTGTAACGGCATTTCAAAGTAATGTAGGTTTAGCTTTTGCTAATTACGGTCCTACAGATACTTTTTCTATATTGCCTGATGGTGCTAAGATTATCGCTATAATAGATATGTTATTAGGCCGTCTGGAATTATTTACAATTTTAGTTATGCTACATCCACAATTTTGGGAAGGTTATTTTATTAAAAAGGATATGACAAAACGATATACAGTTCTATAATTCCTTTAATTACTGTATATGGCGGGTTTATTATAAGAGAAGGGAAACGTATATGGAGATAATAAAACGTCCACTAGGCTTATATAAAGCAAATTGTTACGTGTTAAAACAAGATAACCTATCCCTCATAATAGACCCTGGTTTTCACAGTCGACATATTATTGATATGGTTGGGGATACAACACCGTTAGCTGTTGTATTGACACATGGTCATTGCGACCATGTGTCTGCTCTCGATGAAATCTGTGAACATTATAAAATTCCTGCTTATTTACACAAAGGTGATCACGAATTATTACAGCTTATTCGTCGTCGTCCTAGTGTATATAAAAAGAAAATGTTTACACAATGTATCTCATTACATGAGGGTTCCTTAGAAATAGGTCCTTTCAAATTCTATGTTTATCATACACCGGGACATAGTGCTGGATCAGTTTGTTTGCAAATCGAAAATCATTTATTTACCGGTGATACTATATTTAAACAAAATGTGGGTAATAGTGATAATTATAATGGTAATGCAGATGATTTACGTAAAAGTCTTGATAAAATATTACAGTTAGATGATGCATTATTAGTGGAACCCGGACACAAAGATAGCACTATTTTGGGAGATGAAAAAAACTTCATTATGAATTTTAATATATAGTGTTGACAAAAACTCTGATAACCGATATACTAAGCAAGTACTTTGGATACGGCCCCGTGGTGTAGCGGTTAACATGTCGCCCTGTCACGGCGAAGATCGTCAGTTCAAATCTGATCGGGGTCGCCATTCATGCCTCGGTAGCTCAGTCGGTAGAGCAACGGACTGAAAATCCGTGTGTCGACAGTTCGATTCTGTCCTGAGGCACCATGTACATGCGGGAATAGCTCAGCGGTAGAGCACCGCCTTGCCAAGGCGGGGGTCGCGAGTTCGAATCTCGTTTCCCGCTCCACTTATATGGCGGCATAGCCAAGCGGTAAGGCAGAGGTCTGCAAAACCTTTATTCCCCAGTTCGATTCTGGGTGCCGCCTCCACAATCGTTACCCATGCCGGGGTGGCGGAACAGGCAGACGCAACGGACTTAAAATCCGTCGGTTAGAAATAACCGTACCGGTTCGATTCCGGTCCTCGGCACCATTAAGACTAACTTCGGTTAGTCTTTTTTTATTACTACTATACATATCTATCGATTCCAAGGAAATGAAACATGAAAAAGCCTAATTTACTAATTAGTGAATGTCTGTGTGGCGTTCACTGTAGATATGATGGAAAGAATAATAGAATAGATGAATTAGAATGTATTCAGTCATTATATAATATTATTCCAATTTGTCCGGAAATATTAGGCGGATTATCTACGCCTAGACCACCTGCTGAACGTGTGGGGCAGCTTGTAATCAATAATATAGGTGTAGATGTAACAAAAGAATTTGTCCGAGGTGCTTTGCGTACTTTAACTATTGCACAAGATAATAATTGCCATAGGGCCTTATTAAAGGCTAAAAGCCCTAGTTGTGGCTGTGGTGAGATTTATGATGGTACATTTTCTGGCATCTTAACAACAGGAAATGGTGTTACTACAGATTTATTGTTAGAAAATCATATAGAGGTATTTACAGAGAAAAACATAGATTCTCTTATACCGAAGAAAAGCGACGATTGACAGATTCAATCGTCGCTTTTGACGTTCTATTTACCCTGATTTACAGGATCATTAGTAAGTGGCTGTTCACCTAATAATGTAGTAAGGTTATGTAAATTAAATTGATATGCATCATTACTAAAGTCTCTTGATTTATCATAGCGACTATTTGGTGCATGCATAAGTCCTACTAAGGTATCGTATAATAGATCATTAGTAAAATATTGTTGTTCATGATTTGTTAATGTCGTTGCTGTTTGAGGGTAGGCAGCACGATATTGAGGGGATAAGTAAATCCAGAATGGGATATGAGTCATCACAAAATCAAAGGTATCTGGATTATGTGATTTATCTAGACTTTCACCATGATCAGAAAAATATACCATGGCTTGGAGATTTAAATTATCTTTGCCATATGTGTAAATCTGTTGTAATAACCAATCCGTATATAGTTGGCTATTAGCATAGGCTTCAATACCATCAGGATAAGGACCTTTTTTCCATTTACTAAACTCGTGTGGATAACGGTCATTATAATAAATATGACTGCCCATAATATGGATAACAACAAAATTATTTTTCTTGGGATCTACATTTTTTAGTAATGGTAATAAAGCTTCATCGTATAAGTCTGAAAATCCATAAGACTCATGGGACCATTTGGTGAGGTCTGCTGTTTTAGCCATTAAGGAAATAGCCGTATCATATTCACCGAATACGCCTTGATTACTAAACCAAGATGTAGTATAACCGGCTTTTTTGGCAACGTCTAAGATATTGGCGGAGTCTAAAAATGGACGGTCATTATATTGATTACGTTCAGAAAGAGCTCGTTCTAAGGTTGGTACCGTTTGTACATATGAGGAATAAGCATTATTATAGAAGATAAAATCTTTATTGTTTGATTTCATATCTTCTTGCCAAGGTGTATCATCATACGGAAATTCTGGATTATATACTTTCATATAATCGCGAGAACTAGATTCCCCGATGACGAGAATAATTGTACCCGGTGTTTTCTTAGCTGCTGTATCAGATGTATCAAGATTGAAAGAGTCGAATACAATATGATGATTATCATTATATTGTTGCATTTCTTTTACATAGTTACCAGCTGCAATCCAATTGGCGATAATACAAGTTTGGGGAAATAAATAAAAAGGTACATATACTAGAAAGGCAACCATAGAGGCGACAAGTACGCCTAAACGTAATGGACGTGTTGTATTGATTTCAACTACACGTTTCATACCAAGATTACACCAATATAGGAATAGGGTGAACAGAATTAATCCGATGGCTACAGCAATGAGGCCAGGGATGCCTGCTGCGTTTTTTAGAAAGCCTAATGCTTCCTCAGGATTGGTCATATAGAGGGCTAATAGGCTAGCAGGTGTTAAGCAGTGCCACGTAGTCATATAGTAGCCAATTTGAATAAGAGGAATTAAGCTAAGTGTGGTGGCAAATAATGCCATAATAGCGGACGTTATTTTTTTGAAAAGCGTCCTGTTTGGGTTATTAAATATTGAATACCTGAAAGTCCCATAAATAGGAGTAAACCAAAGAGGAAATCATTAGCAAATTCGTAAAAATATAGGGGTTTTACATACGACCAATGAAATAAGAGCGGGAATGTTAATCCCCATAGTAGGCCTACAAGGCCGTAACCGATAAAAGGACGATGAAATACAGTGCAGCTCATAAAATATTGGAATAAAAATAAACCAACCATTGTCGGCACTGCAAGAATAGTGATATCTTCAACATCTAGGCCTAGTGTAATGGGTTCATAAATCAAAAAAAGTGCAATATAGAGCACGATACCGATAATCCCAAAACGTAATATGGGGTTACGGAGAAGTTCTTTCACCGATGATAACATTGTAAATACCTTTCTAAAGGAGCTCTTAAAATAAACTATATAGTAATTCTTTACATTAATAAGATAGCAGAGAACAATAAAAAAATACAATTATATATAACGAGCGTAGAAGAAATCTCTGATTTACGTTATAATTATATGATTGAAGATAAAGTATCAATAAGGAATGGGGATTCATGGGGGACTATAATTATAAGCTTGATGTATTTGAGGGACCACTCGATTTGCTCTTGCATTTAATTGAAAAACATAAGATAGAAATTACTGATATTCCTATTGTTGAAAATTACAAGTCAATATTTGGAATATTTAGATAATTGGAATCATTTTGATATTCATTATAGTAGTGAATTTCTTGTAATGGCTTCAACATTATTGCAGATAAAATCTCGTATGTTATTACCTAAAGTTGAACCTGAGCCAGAGGAAAATGAAGATCCTCGTGATGAATTGGTGGCGAAACTTGTGGAATTTAAAAAGATTAAAGATTTCACTCATTTACTTATGGAGAAGGCATCTATTGAGTCTAATGTATTTAGTCGTCCTGAAGAAACGAGTATTTTGGGATTAGATAGCTACTATAATCTTGAGCTTACAAAGTTATATGATATTTTTTATACTGTATTAAATCGTACTGTAGAAAAAGAGTCCAATGAAAGGGTGCCACAAGTAACTGTTGAGAAAGATACATATAGTCTAGAGGATATGATTGTATCTTTATCTAGCCGTGCTCGTAGAGGTGAACGATTGGCCTTTAGAGACTTATTGATTGCTATTGAAACTCGAAGTGGTATGGTTACGATTTTTATGGCTGTTTTAGAGTTATTAAAGCAGCAACAATTGATTATGCATTATGAATCAGAGGATATTATTTTTACAGCACCAGTCAATATAGACGGTAAGGATTTATCTATAGAGGAGGTTTAGCATGAATACATCACATTTAGAAGCAGTTTTGTTTTCAGCTGCTAAGCCATTATCAATCGATGTTCTGATGGATGTGTTTGCCCTTTCAAAAGAAGAGGTTGAAATATATATTGATACATTAGCTAGTGAATTAATTGAAGCTGAGAGAGGGATACGCATACGTGTTTCCGCAGCAGGAGTTGAACTTGTAAGTGATTCCTCATCTTCTGAATATGTAGGTCATATTCGTAAAAAAGAAGATAAGCTATCAAATGCAGCGATGGAAACATTAGCTGTGATTGCATATAAACAACCTATTACTAAAGCTGAAATTGAAGAGGTGCGTGGCGTAAATAGTGATAAGGTTATTAAACAATTATTATCTCGCGCTTTAATTGCTGAATTAGGTCATAAGGATACTGTGGGACGACCTATCTTATACGGTACTACCGATGAATTTTTGCGCAGCACAGGTGTAACATCGATTGATGATTTACATAAAGAGTTGGATATTACAAATGAAAGTGACGAATTAAATAATGATTAGCATTCATTATAGATAAGGATATAACATGGAACGTTTACAAAAATTTATTGCTAGTTGCGGTGTAGCATCACGACGTAAAGCAGAAGAACTGATTACCGAAGGTAAAGTATTAGTTAATGGTCGAAAAGTAACTGAACTAGGGTATAAAAGTAAATCCTCTAAAAGATAAGGTTAAGGTAAATGGTCAATTGTTGGCTGTTGAAAAACCAGTCTATTATTTACTTAATAAACCTAAAGGTGTCATTACATCTGTCACAGATCCTCAAGGCCGTGAAACAGTTTTAGATTATATTAAGAACGAAAAGAAACGAATTTATCCTGTAGGCAGACTTGATTTGAATACAGAAGGTTTATTGCTCTTAACCAATGATGGTGAGTTAGCACAAAATTTAACACATCCTTCTAAAGGCGTTGAAAAAACATACGAAGTTCGTGTAAAAGGTCGTGTTAAAGAAGATGATCTTCAAGTGATTGCGAATGGTGTTCCATTAGAGGATGGTATTACATCTCCTGCAACGATTGTTGACTTAGGTTTTGATGATCATAATGGTGTTCACGAAGTTGAAATTACTATTCATGAGGGTCGCAACCGCCAAGTTCGTCGTATGTTTGAACATTTTGGATATCGTATTCACAATCTTAAACGTATTGCTTATGGTGGCTTATCACTAAGTGGTGTAAAACGTGGTGGTGTTCGACAACTAACTCAACGTGAAGTTAATGCTTTAAAAGCGTTGGGAGATAAGAAATGAAGCAAATCGTTGTAATAGGTGGCGGTGCTGCCGGATTAATGGCTGCTGTTATCGCTGGTCGTGAGGGGGCTCGTGTTATTCTTCTGGAAAAGATGAATATGGTGGGCAAAAAAATGGGGATCACCGGTAAAGGACGTTGTAATATAACGAATAGTGCTGACATAAGTGATTTTATTAAAAATACACCGGGAAATGGTAAATTCTTATATGGTGCTTATGAGCGTTTTAGCAATGTAGATTTATTAGCTCTTTTGCATGAATGGGGGTTGAAAACTAAGGTAGAAAGAGGCGGTCGTGTTTTCCCAGAATCTGACTCTGCGTTAGAGGTACGCAATCTCTTTATGAAGATGCTTAAGGAATATAATGTTACTGTTCATTTAAATGAAGCTGTTACAAAGATTGTTACAAAAGATAATGTAGTAACAGGTGTTGTTACAACTAAAGAGTCCTATGCTTGTGAGGCTGTCATCATTGCTACCGGTGGTGCATCATATCCATTGACTGGGTCTACTGGTGATGGATATCGTTTGGCGGAAGGTGTAGGTCATAGTATTACAGACATACGTCCATCACTAGTACCCATTGTTACAGAAGAGTCTTGGGTAAAAGATATTATGGGCCTTAGCTTACGTAATGTAGAGGTATCTATAGTGTCTAAGGAAAAGGTACAGGCTAAAATGTTTGGCGAAATGATGTTCACTCATTTTGGTGTAACTGGGCCAACTATTTTATCTCTTAGTCATACAGTAGGTAAGCTATTGCGTAAGAAAAAAACAGCACCCATTGCAGTTTCCATTAATTTAAAACCTGCATTGACTGCTGAGGTTTTAGATAAACGATTACAGAAGGATTTTGATTTGTATTCTAAGAAACAATTAGCTAATGGCATGAAGGATTTATTACCCTCAAATCTTATTCCCATCATTATTTCCTTAGCTAAGTTAGATCCGGCTAAATCGATAAATCAAATTACTAAGGAAGAACGTCAGCAACTTTGTCATGTGTTACAACATATGACCTTAACTATTAAAGGGCTTCGTCCCTGTTGAGGAGGCTATCGTAACGGCTGGTGGTATTTCTTTAAAAGAATTTAATCCCAAAACTATGGAATCTAAATTAGTGAAAGGTTTATACGGTGCTGGTGAGGTACTTGATATAGATGCTTTTACAGGGGGCTATAATTTACAAGCTGCATTTTCTACTGGTTATGTAGCTGCTATGCATATTGTTCACGGCGAAGTTTAAGGGGGATGTAATGAGTCATAAAAAGATTGCTATTGCTATTGATGGACCTGCTGGTGCTGGTAAAAGTAGTATTTCAAAGGTGGTAGCAAAGGAATTACAATATTTATATATTGATACGGGTGCTATGTATCGCGCTGTTACATGGGCTGTGTTGCATGAACATCTTGAGGTGTCCAATCAAAAAGCGGTAGAAGCCTTATTACCTTCTTTAGATTTGACTATGGAACCTACTGATACGGCGTTTAAGGTCTTTGTACGTGGTGAAGATATAACTGACTATATTCGACAACAAAAAATCAATGAAAATGTTTCAACCATTGCATCTTATAAAGGGGTTCGTCAATACTTGGTTGAGCGACAACAGGCGATGGCTTCGGTTGGTGGCGTTATTCTAGATGGTCGTGATATCGGGTCTGTCGTATTACCTAATGCGGAATTAAAGATTTATTTGACTGCATCTGTTGAGGCGCGAGCTATGCGCCGTTACTTAGAGGTTAAGGGTACAACTAATGAACAATCTTTAGAAGATATTAAAATTAGTGTTATGCAACGTGATAAGATGGACAAAACTCGTAAAGAGTCCCCGTTGATTCAGGTCGAAGATGCTATTTGGTAGATTCCAGTAATATGACATTTGATGAAACAGTAGCTTATATTTTACATCTTGTACGGGAGCAGATTGAACATGAATAAAATATCTACATGGCTTTGGCGTACGGCTTTTTGGTTGCGTTACAAAGTTGGATATGGCTTAAAAATATATGGTCGAGATAACTTCCCTATGGAAGGCCCTGTTATCGTCGTTCCAAATCATTTGAGTAATAATGATCCACCCATTTGTGGCTATGCTCTTCCGAGACATGTACATTTTATGGCAAAACAAGAGTTATTTGTAAATCCAATTTCTAAATTTATCTGTACATGGTTAGGTGCATTCCCATTAAATAGAGGTGCTATAGATAAAGTTGCAATTCGACATGCTATGGGCTTATTAAAAGATCATAAGGTATTAGGTATTTTTGCGGAAGGGAATCGTCAAAAGAGTGGTAAACTTGGCCGATTCCATGATGGCGCAGCATCTATTGCGTTGCGCACAGGTATTGGTATAGTACCAGTTGCGATAATTGGTTCTTATAATATGAAACGCGGCAAGGTAGCTTGTATTATTGGAAAGCAAATTCCCGTAGAAAAAGCAAAGGCCACACCTGAAGCTATTAATGCCGTTAATGATGTTGTAAAGGCTGAAATACAACGTATGATTGATTCGTATCATGAAAATCGTGTAGAGGAGACTTTATGGAAATAATTTTGGCAGAGAACCATGGTTTTTGTTATGGTGTAAAACGAGCTGTGGAAATGGCGAATGAGGCAGCCAATGGGGCTGGTAAAAGCTATACCTTAGGACCAATCATTCATAATCCACAGGTAGTAGGCCGACTTGAAAGTAAAGGTGTGAAACCTATTGATGAAGTTTCTGATATTGATTCAGGAACTATGATTATTCGATCCCATGGTGTAGGACCGGCCATTTATGAAGAGGCTGAAAATAAAGGGCTTAATATAGTAGATGCAACTTGTCCACATGTTAAAAAGGCCCAACAAGATGCTAAGTCTGTTATAGAAGATGAGATGACACTTGTTATTTTAGGTGAAAAAAAAACCATCCTGAGGTCAAAAGCATTAATTTATGGGCTAATAATGAAGGAATAATCATCGAAGATGAAGAATCCGCCCAAAAACTACAAATTGTTGAAAAAATGGGTGTTGTTGTACAAACAACCTTTTCACAATTCAAATTTACAAGTATAATAGAGATATTAGAGAAAAAATCTAAGAATCTTAAGATTTTCAAAACGATTTGCAATGCAACGCAGGAACGACAAAACTCTGCTGTTGAATTAGCTCGTAATGTAGATCTTATGATTGTGGTAGGTGGTAAGAATAGCGGCAATACAAACCGATTGGCAGAGGTTTGTCGTGACGTTGGATGTATGACTCACCACATTGAAACTTCTACTGAATTACAACTGGAATGGTTTAACCGAGTACAGACGGTAGGAGTAACAGCAGGAGCATCGACTCCCGACTGGATTATTAAGGAGGTCATTGAGACAATGAAAGATTTTGCAGAATTATTAGCAGCAGAAGGTCAAGAAGAATTTAAGAAAGGAAATGTTGTAGAAGGTCAAGTAGTCCAAGTAGAAGATGAACGCGCATGGGTATCTTTTGGCTACAAAACTGAAGCAATTTTGAATAGAACTGAAATTTCTTATCCAGCACCAAACTCTGCCAAAGATGTGTTGAAAAATGGTGATGAAATTAAAGCAGTTATCATGAACCACATCAAAGAAGATAATCCTATTTATCTTTCCATGACTCGTTTGGCTAAAGATGAAGATTGGCAATATGTTATCGAAGCTCAAGAAAAAGACGAGCCTATCGTATGTAAAGGTATCGACGCTATTCCAGCAGGCTTGGTGGTAACAGTAAAATCCCTTCGTGGTTTCATTCCATTGTCCCAAGGTGATGTGCATTTCGTAAAATCTTTGGACAACTTGGTTGGTACTGAATTCGAAGCAAAAGTTCTTGAAATCGATGAAAAGAAAAACCGTTTGGTTCTTTCCCGTCGTGCAGTACTTGAAGTGGAACGTCAAGCAAAATTAGCTGAAGCATTGAAAAACATTACTGTAGGCGAAAACTATAAAGGTATCGTTCGTAAAATTATGCCTTATGGTGCATTCGTAGATATCGGTGGTATTGAAGGTTTACTTCATATCTCTGACATTTCTTGGCAAAAAATCAAAAAAGTGGAAGATGTTCTTTCCGTTGGTCAAGAAATCGAAGTTAAATTACAATCCTTCGACGCTGAAAGCAACAAATTATCCTTATCCTTAAAAGCTTTGACTAAGAGCCCATGGGATGTTGCTGAAGAAACTTTACATGTTGGTGATGTTATCACTGGTAAAGTAGTACGTTTGGTAGCTTACGGTGCATTCGTAGCGGTTAACGACGATATTCAAGGTTTACTTCACATTTCTCAAATTACAAAACAACGTAATGCAAAAGTTGAAGATTATTTGAACCGTGGTCAAGAAGTTGAAGTTAAAATCATTTCTCTTAACAAAGATGAAAAGAAATTGGGCTTGGCTTTGACTGAGTTGATGGAATCTAAAGAAACTGAAGAAGACGCTGAATAATTCAGTATAATTCAGAATCTATAAAAAAGGCTAATCAAGGGTTTTCCTTGATTAGCCTTTTTGCGTACAATCCCCTTAATATGATAAAATGAAGTGATATATATTATAAATGAGGTGAAAGTATGGCAAAACCATTAGTGGCCGTTGTAGGCCGTCCAAATGTAGGTAAATCTACATTATTTAATGCCATTGTTAATAAGCGAATTTCTATTGTAGAAGACATTCCAGGTGTTACGCGCGATAGAATTTATTTGATGCAGAGTGGTTAAATCGTGAATTTACTATGATTGATACCGGTGGCATTGAGTTCGTTACAGAAAATAGTCATGTTATTCCTAAAATGATGAGACTTCAAGCAGAACTTGCCATTGAAGAAGCTGATGTAATTCTTTTTGTAGTAGATGGTAAACAAGGAATTGTACCTGCCGACGAAGAGGTTGCTAATATTTTAAGAACTAGTGGCAAACCTGTAGTATTAGTTGTAAATAAGATTGATAGTGTTAACCAAGAAGCTAATATTTACGAATTCTATAATTTGGGCTTAGGTGATCCCATTGGTATTTCTGCTAAAAATTTAATGAACCTAGGTGATTTATTAGATGATACGGTTAAACATTTTCCACCAGTAGGAACGAATGTAGATGAAGAGGATACCATTCATGTTGCTATTATTGGTCGTCCTAATGTAGGTAAATCATCTCTAACTAATGCTTTATTAGGTCAAGATCGTGTTATCGTTTCTGATGTGGCAGGTACTACACGGGATTCTATCGATACCCATTGGAAACATGGGGATCAAAAATTTGTTCTTATTGATACGGCAGGTATGAGTCGTAAAGCCAAAATCGATGAAGCTGTTGAACGTTATAGCATCGTTCGTTCTCTTCGTTCTGTAGATCGATCCGATATTGTAGTTCTTGTTTTAGATGGCGTTGATGGCGTTACAGAGCAAGACAAAAAAATTGCTGGTTATGCTTATGAAGCTGGTAAGGGCGTTATCATTGTAGTAAACAAATGGGATCTTGTGGAAAAAGGATGATAAGACTACATTGAGCTATACTGAAGACATTTACGATGAATTAGGTTTCTTGCAATTTGCACCAATTCTATTTGCTTCTGCATTAACTAAGCAACGTATCCATCGTTTAGCGGATATGCTTAAATTCGTATCTGAACAACAATACCGTCGTGTTTCTACAGGTACTTTAAATCAGTTATTACAAGATGCTCAAACAGTAAATCCTGTTCCATCACGTAATGGCAGAATTCCGAAAATTTATTATATGACACAAGCTAGTGTTAAGCCACCAACTTTATACTGTTTGTAAATGAACCAGAATTAATCCATTTCTCGTATATGCGTTTCTTAGAAAACCGTTTACGCGAAAGCTTTGGATTCGAAGGGACTCCAATTCGATTAGTTCTTCGTGGTAAAAAACGTGAAGATGAAGATTAATAGTTATAAAGGATAAGGGTGAAAATGGTGGTTGAATTGATGTCCATATTAGGATATGCACTATTAGCCTATGTAATTGGCTCTATACCAAGCGGTCTTATTATCGGTAAATTGTTTTTTAATACAGATGTCCGTTTGTATGGTTCTAAAAATATTGGAGCTACTAATACCTATCGCGTCATTGGATTAAAAGCAGCGCTTCCTGTATTTTTCTGTGATGCCTTGAAGGGTGCTATTGGAGTGCTTTTGTTTTCTTCATTAAATCCAATGTATATGATTTTAGGTGGTATTTTGGCTATGGTTGGACATAACTGGTCACTATTCCTTGGGTTTAAAGGTGGTCGTGGTGTAGCAACTGGTTTAGGTGTACTAGTTGCATTATCTCCGATTGTTGCAGGCTTGTGTTTTGCTATTTGGGGGATTATTGTATACTTCACTAAATTAGTCTCTCTTGGATCTATTGTGGCCGCAGCATTGGTTCCCATATTGATGTATGTAACTGGAGAATCTTGGTGGTTTGTAGGTTTTGGTGTATTAGCGGCATTGTTTGTTATTGTACGCCATAGAGAAAATATTAGTCGATTACTAGCCGGTAAAGAGTTGAAGGTAGAACGTGTCAAAAAAGGAGAGTAATATGAAAGTTTGCATCATCGGCTCTGGTAGTTGGGGCACAGCTCTAGCAATAAAATCAGTAGTCGCTGGTAATGATACAACCTTATATTGCAGACGTCCTAAATTTAGGGATGAACTCATTGCGTATAGAGAAAATAAGTCTTATTTACCTGGTGTTGCATTACCAAATGAGTTAGTTATTAGCTCGGATTTACAAACATCTATAGAACAAGCTGATATTGTACTCATCGTTACACCATCTATTCATGTGCGAACTGCTTTACAGAATTTAAAGCAATTTGCTCATAAAGATCAGATTTATGTTCTTTGCTCTAAGGGGGTGGAACGTAATACTGGCAAATTATTGACCACTGTTATGAAGGAAGAATTAGCATCTATAGGCTGTCATTTAACAGTTTTATCTGGTCCTAATCACGCAGAAGAAATTGGTCGGAATTTACCTGCCGCGGCTGTAGTGGGGACTACATCTATGGAGATAGGTAAAAAGGTTCAACAAGCCTTGCATAGTAAAAAGTTTCGTATATATACTAGCGATGACTATATCGGTGTTGAATTAGCTGGGGCTACAAAAAATGTAATAGCTTTGGCAGCAGGCATTGTTGATGGATTATCCTTTGGGGGATAACTGTAAAGCATTATTATTAACTCGTGGATTGCATGAAATGACACGCTTTGGTTTAGCTATGGGGGCAAGGAAAGAAACCTATGCAGGATTAGCTGGAATGGGTGATTTAATTGCCACCTGTATGAGTCCTCATAGTCGCAATCGATCTGCTGGTCAACAGTTAGCAGATGGTAAGACTATGGATTATATTATGAATCATACTAATATGGTAGTAGAAGGTTTTTTTGCTACTTCTATTATTCGTGATATGGCTATTGAGTATCATGTAGAAATGCCGATTACTCAAGCGCTATATGAGGTTTTATATGAAGAAAAGTCTCCTCGATTAGCACTGCAGGAATTGATGGGACGAGATAGCAAAATCGAAGTGTCATAATTGTAAAAGATACTTTTATTTTGAGTATTTATATACTATAATTAATGAGTATAATCTAGTGAGGATTGTATGCGAATTATTGGAGGCACTGCCAAAGGCCATACTATAAAATCTCCTAAAGGTGTGGATACGCGCCCAACATTGGATCGTGTTCGTGAAAGCATTTTCAATGTATTAGCGCATCGTGGCATATATGGTGCTCGCGTATTAGATTTATTTTCTGGTACTGGGGCAATTGCTATTGAAGCACTAAGTCGTGGAGCAGAATCAGCTATTGCTGTTGATTTTAGAACTGGTAAATTAATTCGTGAAAATGCCACTCATTGTCGCGTTGAGGATCGAATGCAAATTGTACCAAAAAAACTTTCACAACTAAAACATTTTATAGGTGACCAGCAGTTCGATTATATTTTTTCTGATCCACCATATGAAAATGGCTTTATACAAGAGACCATTGATTTTGTTGTGGCACATAATGCTTTGGCTGATGATGGCGTTTTAGTATTAGAACACCATAAAGATGAGGCTTTTACAATGCCACCAGAGTGGGAATGTATAAAGGAACAAAAATTTGGTTACACCCTTGTTTCATATTTTGTGAAACATAGTGAAAGGAGTTAGACCTTTGCGGATAGGAGTTTGCCCAGGAAGTTTTGATCCCGTAACAAATGGTCATGTTGACATTTTTGAACGTGGTAGTCGTTTAGTCGATAAGTTAATTATCGCAGTGAGTTCAAATCCTAATAAGAATTCACTATTTACTATGGAAGAACGCGTTGAAATGATACGAAATTCTGTCAAACATATTCCTAATGTAGAAATCGACTGTACTGGTGGATTACTCAATGATTATGTTAAATCTAAGAATGCAACTATCATCATTCGTGGTCTTAGAGCACTTAGCGATTTTGAGTATGAATTCCAACGTGCTTTGTTTGCTAAGTATTTAGATGATGACATTGAAACAGTGTTTATTATGACGAATAATAAATATTCTTTTGTAAGCTCAACAGGGATTCGTGAGCTAGCCAAATTTGGTGGTAAATTGGAAGGACTTGTTCCTGACGATGTAAAGATTAAATTAGAAAAACGTTTTAACATCGATGGTAATAAATAATAGGAGTGAATTGTATGAAAACAGAAAAATTACTTGAAGATTTAGAGGTTCTTATTGAATCCAGCAGCCGTATTCCTATGACTACAAAACGCATGGTTGAAGAGGATGAAATTATGCGTATTATCGATGCTATCCAAGAATCTTTGCCGCTTGAGCTCGATGAATCTCGTCGTATTGTAGCTGAAAAAGATAAAGTATTAGCTGATGCTCAACGTCAAGCTGATACATTAATTGATCAAGCTAAAGACTATATTGCTAAATTGACAGCTGAAAGTGAACTTGTTAAACAAGCTCAAGAACAAGCTAATCAAATTATCAATGCAGCAAACCAATCCTCTGAAGAGTTAAATCTAGCTCTATTCAATATGCTGGTGATGTATTGAAATATGTAGAAAATAACTTAGAAAAAACTTTGGAAAGCCTTCGTCAAAACCGTGAAAGCTTGCAACAAAGTGAACAAAAAGCTGAAAATCAATAAAAGCTAACATTATAATCTGATTGTATTATAGTGACGGTTACATAAAAGGGCCCCGATAGATTTCTATCGGGGCTTTTCTTATTCCTCATACATAGGTGGTTTTTCTGGTTCAACAATCATTGTTTGATGTGTATTGAAAATGACAAAGCCTAAAGGTGATTTAGGAGGCTTTTTAATATTTTTAATATATGTGTAGTCTACGGGTACCTTTGATGTATGACGGGCTTTACTAAAATAAGCTGCGTATTTAGCTACTTGTGAGATAAGCATATCATCTGCATCATTATTGGTTCGTAAAATAAGGTGTGATCCTTGAACATCCTGTGTATGGAACCATAAATCATTAGGTTTGGCAAAACGATGTGTTAAATATTCATTTTGTTGGTTATTGCGGCCTATGTAAAGGCCGCCCTCTGGAATCTCCAAATGAATGTAATTAGATTTTCCTAGTTTATATGAAAGAGGTTTTTTAGATTTTTTTATTATACCAGCATCCATACATTCGTGTCGTATTTCCTCTAAGGATTCTCTTGTTGTTGCTAGTGATAAACTATATAAGATAGTTCTATAGTATTCTAATTTTATTGTACTTTGGTCCAACTGATATTGTCCGCTTATGATACGATTTTTCAGTTTAGTATAAAGCTTATAATACCATTGACCATTTTCTACGATTGTTAAGGTCGGCTTTAATGGAATGCTAATGGTTTCTGCTGACTCTGAAAGTAAATTCTGTACTTCGATAGAGGTTTGATATTGTACTTGTAAATGACCATTAATCATCAAAAGATCGCCATATAATTTATAGGTTTCCATTTTTTGTGTATCATCTAGCTCGTCCTTAATTTTTTTATGACGCAATTCCTCTTTTTTGATAGCGTTAGATATAATTCGCTCTAATTCCTTATCTGCTGTATGGATGGAACCAGTTGCAACAATAGATTCTTCAATTGCATTTGAAATAGATGGATATGTTTTGATTAATGTATAATCTATTTCAATAGGAAAAGGCATAAATATTTTTTTGCCCCTAGTATTTTCATACATCAATAATTGTTGGGCCACTAATAACTTTTTCTTTTTAAATTATATAGAGATTTATATAAATCTTGAAATGAAGTATCTGATAATGTGGTTAGTTCTTCTGAGCCATCTAAATTAGATTGATTAAGTATATAGTCTAATAAAGCTTTGCCAAAGCCATTAAATACAGAGCGTATGGTATTAATAACTGTACCAGAACCAAAGGTCTTTAGTAGATTAGAAATTTCTTCTTCAGAAAAATCTAGTAAGGAAACTCTGTTAGAGTTTGGTGGTAATTCATAGGCCATTTTAGGACCTACAGAGCGCTCTCGATTCATCATAGGCGATACATGGATGATAGACTCTAAAATAGTGTCGTTTTGAACAAATATACAGTTCGAATATTTCCCCATAAGTTCAATATATAGAGATGTGGAGGTAATGGATCCATCCATTTCAAGCTTATCTATATGAATACATAGGATGCGGTCGCCATTAATTTGCTCTACTGATGTAATGCGACTACCTTCTATGTGTTTTCGTAAAAACATGCATAAAGAACTTGGTTCCTTCGGTAAGTCTTGTAGGGGATTGCAGATATATACTGCAGGATTAGCACCAACAGTAATCATGAGATTCACATCTTGATTAGCACTGCGCACTTTAAAAAGTAACGAATGTTTATCTACTTGATATAGTTTTTGTATTTGTCCACTCTGAAGGCTTTCATTTAGTTCTCTAGCCAATACAGACATGGTTAATCCATCTAAATTCATGGTGATCCTTTCTTTTGGTGATACACGATGTATAGTTTAGTATATCATATATATTTGATAGATATCTTTAAGATTCGTGATACAATATATAAAAAAGGAGGGGATTTTATGAATAGTATGACGGGATTTGGGCGTGCAACCCAATTATTAGATGATTTACAATGTACAATTGAGATTAAATCAGTTAACTCAAGATTTTTAGAGCTTAATATACGGAGCCCTAAACAAGTAAACTCAGTAGAGCATATTATCCGTAAATGCATCCAAAAGGTTATGCATCGAGGAAAGGTTGATGTCTATGTGACCCTACAAGATGTGGGGGATAGAACTAAGAGTTTCTTAATTAATAGCGCTTTGAAAGCACAAATACAAGATTTACTTGTGGCAGAAAAATTTTATGCATCACCACAAGAAGTACCTTTATCTGCTGTTATGTCTATATCTAATGATTGGATACAGGTTAAGGATGATGAGATAACAGAGGATTCACTTACTGCTCTAATTACTGAAACCATAACTAATGCTCTTGAGGCATTAATAACAATGCGTCAAGCAGAGGGAGTTCATATTCAACAGGATTTGTTACAGAGACTTTCAGAAATGACAGCAATTATTGATTATATCAATGAGCATAAAGAAGATGCTGTGGTCGCCTATAAAGAACATTTACGAACTAAAATTAATGAATATGTTGAAAATTTAAATATTACTATCAATGAAGATCGTTTACTCCAAGAGGTTGCCATTATAGCAGATAAAACAGATATTACGGAAGAGATTGTCCGATTTAGGTCTCATGTGGTACAATTAATAAATACACTTATGAAGAATGAACCTATTGGTCGCAAGTTAGATTTTATCATCCAAGAAATGAATCGCGAGGTCAATACGATTGGCTCGAAAGCGATGGATATAACATTGACAGATCATGTGGTACAATTGAAATGTGAATTAGAAAAAAAGTAAGAGAACAAGTACAGAACATTGAGTAAGGAGGTCTGTTTATGAGTATCCAATTACTAAACATTGGTTTTGGTAATATGGTTTCTGCTAATCGTGTTATTGCCATAATTAGCCCTGAATCTGCTCCTATTAAACGTATGGTTCAAGATGCTAGAGATAAAAAGTCTCCTCATAGATGCAACCTATGGTCGTAAAAACTCGGGCTGTACTCGTTATGGATAGTGGGCAAATTGTATTGTCAGCTATTCAACCTGAAACAGTGGCACACCGTATTGTGCAACACGAAGTTGATGAGGATACTGTTGAAGCTTAGGAGTTAATATGGCAGATCGAGGTTTATTAATTGTCATCTCCGGTCCATCTGGTGCAGGTAAGGGTACTATTTGTTCTAATATACGCGGCGAAATGCCTAATCTCGTATATTCTGTATCTATGACTACACGGGAACCACGGGTTGGAGAAAAGGAAGGAATTAATTATTTCTTTCGTACAAAAGAAGAGTTTGAATCATTATTGTCAGAAGATGCTTTTTTAGAGTATGCTAAGGTGTATGATAATTATTATGGTACTCCAAAACAACATGTAATGAACTTGTTGGATGAGGGTAAGAGTGTACTTCTTGAAATCGATATTCAAGGCGCTATGCAAGTTAAAGAACGTTTTAGTGATGCAGTATTTATTTATATTGTACCTCCATCTTTAACTGAATTATCTGAACGACTTTACAATCGTGGAACTGATGCAAAGGAAGTTATAGATAAGCGATTGTCATTGGCTTGCTCTGAATTAGCATTAGCTCATCGTTATGATTACATTGTAGTCAATGATGATTTAGAAGATGCTTCTGTGAAGGTTGCTTCTATTTTACGTGCTGAAGCTTGTAAGATTAGCCGTAATAAAGAGCAAATTAAATATATTTACAAACAATATCAAGAATCTAAGGAGAAGTGATAGTATGATGGTAAAACCTCCATTGAAAACATTGGAAAAACGTGTAGATAGTAAATATACATTAGTAACATTAGCAGCTAAGCGTGCTCGTGAATTGACTGATGGTGAAGATTGTCTTGCAACTGATATGCATAATACAGATAAACCGGTGTCTTTAGCATTCTATGAAATTGCTGAAGGTGAAGTAACATATAAACGCACTAAAGAAGGTATTAAATAATTTTACTCAAGATTCCTTGTACATTTTGTACAAGGAATTTTTAAAAGGAGAATTATGAAAGGGAAACATATTATTGTAGGCGTTTCAGCAGGTATTGCTGCATATAAAGCAATTGAAGTGGTTAGTCGTTTACGAAAAGCTGGGGCAGAGGTCAAAGTGGTAATGACAAAAAATGCCACTCATATTGCGACGCCTATGACATTTGGTGAGATTAGCGGTCACCCAGTGGCTGTTGATATGTGGGAAGAAATTCACGATTGGAATGTAGAGCATATTGCTCTAGCGACATGGGCTGATGCTTATATTGTTGTACCAGCTACGGCAAATGTAATTGGCAAAATTAGAGCAGGTATTGCAGATGATATGTTGACAACGACAATTATGGCTACTTCAGCTCCTAAATTTTTGTGCCCTGCTATGAATACAGAGATGTTCAATAATCCTATTGTACAGCGGAATCTAGAGGATTTAGCATCCTTCGGTTATCATATCATGGAACCTGATGCTGGATGGCTTGCTTGTGGTGTAACTGGTGTTGGTAGATTACCATCTCCAGAGAACATCGTCGCATGGTTAACTAAAGAATTGCAATTATTAGATGGTACTGGAAAACTATCTGGTAAAACAGTACTTGTTACTGCTGGTGGGACGCAAGAGAACATTGATCCTGTGCGTTATATTGGTAATAGATCTAGTGGTAAAATGGGCTATTCTATTGCTGAAGCTGCTCTTAAAGAAAATGCTCGTGTAATTCTAGTAAGTGCTCCCACATCTCTTGATGTTCCAGATGGGGTTGAATATGTACCTGTAGATTCTGCAGAAGCAATGCAAGAAGCAGTTAATTCATATTATGATACTACTGATGTTGTCATCATGGCAGCTGCTGTTTCCGATTTAGAGTGGCCAATAAAGCACCTCAAAAAATAAAAAAAATGGAGACCATGACCTTAGAGCTTGTAAAGAATCCTGATATACTTAAAGGTTTAGGAGAGCTTAAGACACATCAATTGCTTGTTGGTTTTGCTGCAGAGACGGAACATGTTGTCGATTATGGTATGGATAAAGTTCGTCGTAAGAATCTAGATATGTTAGTGGCTAATGATGTTAGTAAATCCAATGCTGGATTTAACGTAGATACTAATGAAGGTTTTTTCTTATATCCTAATAAAGAGCCAAAGGTAATGCCAAATATGCAAAAATCTGAACTTGCCAGATATATAATTGGCGAGGTTGTTGAATTGTTGGCATCGAAATAATAAATCTATTGTAGTTACAGTTTGTAGTTATAGAAAGAAGTGTTTATTTGTGTTTGCCATACAGAGGGCATATCAACAAGGATCATTAGCTAAGTCTCAATGGAGTAATAATATTGTAGCTGGTTTAGTTGTAGGCGTAGTACTGTGGAAGGGCCACTTTCCTTTGGCGCTATAACAGCTTTTGAAAGAGCATTAAATTCGATTCATAAGGACCCAAAATATTTAATTATTAGATTTGGAGCAGTCCCTTTTGTAGATTTAACAGGTCTACGTATTTTGAAAGGGATTATCGAAGAATTACAGGCTAGAAATATTGAAGTTTTATTAAGTGATATCAATTATGATATTCGTCGTGAAATGTATAAGTCCGACTTTCTTGATATTTTGGGCCGTCATCACTTGTATCGGAGATTTGAAAGTGCATTACATAAAGTAGAACATGACTTATCTTTACAAGATAAGGAATAGCTTGCTTTTTTTTCAAAAATCGTTTACAATGTAAAACAAGATTTAACTCATCAAGAGTAGTGGAGGGAAAGGCCCGTTGAAGCTACAGCAACCCTTTATTAAAGAAGGTGCTAAATCCGACAGTCAAGTACTGATAGATGGGTCTCCCTCATGAGAGACCATGAGGGATTTTTTTATTATAGGAGGAACAAATGGCAGAAAAACATATGTTTTTTACTTCTGAATCCGTTACGGAAGGCCATCCAGATAAAATAGCAGATCAAATTTCTGATGCTGTTTTGGATGCGATTATTGAAAAAGATCCAAAAGCTCGTGTAGCTTGTGAAACACTTGTGACTACAGGTTTAGTCCATGTAGTAGGGGAAATCTCTACTAATACATATGTTGATATTTCTCGTATTGTACGTGACACAGTTCGTGAAATTGGTTATACACGTGCAAAATATGGTTTCGACTGCGATACTTGTGGTGTATTAGTTTCCATTGACGAACAATCTGCAGATATCGCTATGGGCGTAGATGAAGCATTAGAATCTAAAGATGGTAACAGTGAAATCAACGACAAAATCGGTGCTGGTGACCAAGGTATGATGTTTGGTTACGCAACTAACGAAACACCTGAATATATGCCTATGCCAATTTCTTTAGCTCATCGTTTGTCTCGTCGTTTGGCTGAAGTTCGTAAAAATGGTACATTGACATATCTTCGTCCGGATGGCAAAACTCAAGTTACTGTAGAATATGTTGATAATCAACCTAAACGTATTGATACGATAGTTATTTCTACACAACATAGCCCAGAAGTAACACAAGAGCAAATAAAAAATGATTTGAAACGCTATGTTATCGACGCTGCACTTCCTGCAGAATTCATTGATGAAAATACTAAATTCTTCATTAATCCTACAGGTCGTTTCGTTATCGGTGGTCCTCATGGTGATGCTGGTTTAACAGGTCGTAAAATTATCGTCGATACTTATGGTGGTATGGCTCGTCATGGTGGTGGTGCTTTCTCTGGTAAGGATCCTTCTAAGGTTGACCGCTCTGCAGCCTATGCTGCTCGTTATGTAGCTAAAAATGTTGTAGCAGCAGGCTTAGCTGATAAATGCGAAGTACAAGTAGCGTATGCTATTGGTGTTGCAAAACCTGTATCTATTTTAGTTGATACATTTGGTACCGCTAAAATTGAAGAAGAAAAAATTCAAGAATTAGTAAGTAAACATTTTGACTTGCGTCCAGCAGGTATCATTGAAATGCTAGACTTATTAAAACCTCATTATCGCAAAACTGCTGCATATGGTCACTTTGGTAGAACTGATGTCGATCTTCCTTGGGAACATACTGATAAAGCTGATATTTTACGTCACGAAGCTGGTTTATA
>BNJS01002823.1_pt1 | contig 142618 bp, 208 predicted proteins | sample 8540461 | NCBI WGS metagenome assembly BNJS01 (sample SAMD00202454, study PRJDB9452) | human saliva metagenome | isolation source: human saliva | place: Japan
TCAGTTACGTATTGCTTACATACTAGCACATGGATATGATATCTCGATTTATGAGACTATATGTGTTGTGTTGCATTATACTAGAAAGTGTCATTTGGCCACAGAGAATAGTATGGAAAAAATGTATTTAAAGAAAGAAATGAAAAAATAAGTTTCAAATGTCGGGGATGATGATGTTGCAAATGATTCTATTTATCTTACGGTTAGATAAGTGGGGAGCAAGTGGCTCGTTGGAAAGATGCCAAGGTTAAAGGCAGTGCAATAAATTCCCAAAATATGAAAAATATTGATTTGGATTATGAGGGAAGTTATGAAAGGACGGTAGAGAAAAAGGGAAATATCTAAGAATCGCTCTAATTATTTGGACGTTTTAACAGTTGATAAACGTGCTATGTATATTATGGCGCTTCAGCTCACTGGTTTGCCTCACAAATCTCTGCCACACCAAGCATATGATCACCATCTGCTTCAAAAACTCTAGCTTGTTCAGAAGCACTAAAGTCGTAATCTTCTCGTCAGACAAGGACATAAAGAGACCATAGTCGCCTTGTAATCGCTAACGTAGTCATGATAGACGGCATATACTGGTTCTCCTACAAAGTTTTTCACAGCTCCTTGTTCCTGCCAGAGAGCTGGATTTTTCATACAATGGTCATCTTGAAAATTATTAGTGCGAATGCCGCCAGACTTAAAACATGAGCGCCTTCAGCTTGATTTATGGATGGCTAACAATCATTTCTAGATCGTGACCTTCTAACTCCAGCTAGCCACATCGCTCGGTAGGATAAAATGGTCTCTTATGAATTGGATAGACTTGACCATCTACCGTTAACTGACCTTGTCCATTTAATACGCTGTTAGGCGTATAGTCAGCTGTCTTTAGTGAAATCAGCTGACAGCAGATCGTCTTCACTGTAGACAGCAAAGAAATCATTAGCAAACCAGTAAAGTTGAAGACAGATTATCCACTTGCAAGTTGACTAGGACTGACTATTAGCGGTTCTCCAATATTTCAAAACATCGATTGATTTTCTAGGCAATCTCACGGAGATTATCCTGCATCATCCTTGCTGGTCAAAGTCGTACACACGGTAAGTTGTGTCACTAGACTGTTGGGTTTCTAAAATCAAGATACCTGAGCCAATAGCGTGCATGGTTCCACTTGGTACATAAAAGAAATCACCCGCCTTGACCTTTAGCTTCGTCAAGAGCTGATCCCAGTTTTTGGATTCGATTTGTTCGCGGAGTCTTCTTTCTGACTTGGCATTGTGGCCATAGATAATCTCTGACCTTCGTCTGCTTCGAGCAATATACCAACATTCTGTCTTTTCCAAGCTCACCTTCGTGTTTTCAAGCCGTATGCATCATCTGGATGGACTTGAACACTCAACTCAGTCATTAGCATCCAAAATCTTGGTCAGAAGAGGAAAGACCGGCTCAGAACGATCCCCGAAAAGTTCCCTGTGTTCAGTATAAAGACTGTCTAGCTTTTGACCAGCAAAACGGCCATTTTTTACAGTGGATACACCATTTGGATGGGCTGAAATGCCCTAATATTCACCTAACTTTATCACTAGGAATCTCATGCCAAACTCATCTCTCAGTTGCGTCCACCCCAAAGTTTTTCGTGCATGACTGATTGTAGAAATAAAGGTTCTGACATATTTTACCCCAAAATGTACTTTTTCTATTATATCAAAAATTGGATAAGCTAAAACAATCTCCCTTCACCTTTCAATACCAAAACTTACAGAAAATTTAGTAATGACTTAAATTCTGCAATCTTATCAGCAAAAAATACCGCCCCAAAACCTTAGATTTTTAGTATCTAAGCTTTTTGGAGACAGTATAGATTACAGTACTTTCTTATTCTTGCTCTTCTTCAGACGAAACTGACTGTTGTATGAGATCGGCGTAGAAACCTCCCTGCTCCATGAGCTGGTCATGGTTACCTTGCTCGATAATATTTCCATCACGCATGACCAGGATCAGATCAGCATTGCGAATAGTAGATAGACGGTGAGCAATGACAAAGGACGTTCTACCCTCCATCAGCTTGTCCATCGCTTTTTGAATCAATTCTTCCGTCCGTGTATCGACGGATGAAGTCGCCTCATCTAAGATAAGAGTGGCGCATCTTTGAGCAGGGCTCTTGCAATAGTCAGAGATGCTTTTTGACCAACAGAAAGGCTGACTGTGTCATCCAGAACTGTATCATAGCCGTCTGGTAAGGTCATGATAAAGTGGTGGATTACCAACCGCTTTTGTGCAGCTGCAACAACTGCTTGGTCCGTGATATCTTTCTGGTTATAGATCAGGTTTTCTTTAATAGTGCCTTCAAAAAGCCATGTATCTTGTAGAACCATAGAGAAAGCATCGTGAACTTCAGAGCGTGTCATCTCTTTCGTGTCAACGCCATCAATGGTGATGCGACCACGTTCAATATCGTAGAACTTCATAAGAAGATTGACAATGGTTGTTTTACCTGCACCAGTAGGACCAACAATCGCTACTTTTTGACCAGCATTAGCTTGAGCTGAAAAATCATGAATAATAGTCTTATCAGGGTTGTACCCAAAGAATACATCTTCAAAATGAACGTCTCCTTTGACTTCTGTCAAGGCTTTCGGTTTATGGGAATCATCTTCCATATCCTCTTCTGCTAAAAACTCAAAGACTCGTCCCATGGCTGCGCTAGCAGATTGAAGGGTAGTAATACCCTGAGCGATTTGTGATAGTGGTTGAGAGAAAGTACGGACATAAACCATAAAAGCGACAATCGTTCCCATAGCTGGTTGAGCCATTGATAGCCATAGTAGCTCCTACAATCACTACCATGACATAGCCGAAGTTACCAATAAACATCATCAAAGGCATCATGATCCCTGATATAAACTGTGATTTCCACATACTTGTATAGAGATTTTGATTGAGAACATTAAAGGCAAATCGCGTGTTTTCTGCACCATTGTAGCTACTAATCACATTGTGTCCAGAATACATTTCTTCCACATAACCATTGACAGCTGCTAGATTATCCTGCTGAGCACGGAAATACCTTTTGCGACTTGGCCATAATCCCAGCAGAAAAGACAAACTCCTAGAACAACCGAACCTAGTGGTTACAAAGGAAAGGACAACGTTAGTGTAGAACATCATAAAGAGGACAGCTACTAAAAGCAAACTGGAGCTAATCAAGAACCCAGGCTCTGCGTAAGAGACTGGCCGACAGTATCTACATCGTTGGTTACCCGAGAGAGGGTATCTCCTTGCGAATGAGCTATCAAAATAGCGCAAGTGGTAGGCGGTTGATTTTTCTCTGCAGTCGCTGTCCGTAGACGTTTCGAGAAATACTGAATCATGTCCGAAATAGCGTAGGTCTGCGCATAATTGATAAGGGCACCAAAAAGCGAAAGCCAGCCAAAGAAAGGGCAAGACTTGAAATGGCCTTCAAATCCATCTGACCAACTAAACCAGCTGTAATCAGATTGGTAATCTCTCTCAACTTGTAGGGACCAAACACCGTAATCACACTGCAAATTATAGCACCAATTACCCTACAACAAAGGAAGCTTGAAACCTTTAATATAAGGTTTCATCTGGTCAAATAAAGATATATATTTTTCCATTTTCTAATTCCTCCTTTGATAATTGTGAATAGGCAATTTCTTGATAAACTTCGTTATTGGTCAGCAATTCCCTGTAGAGTCCCCTGACCAACTACTTGTCCCTTGTCCAAAACCAAAATTTGGTCAGCATCCATAATCGTTGAAATTCGTTGCGCAACAATGAGCTTGGTCATATGCTGGGTCCATTTTGCCAACTCTTCCTCAAAAATTCGATCCGTCTTATAGTCTAAGGCCGAGAAGGAATCATCAAAAATGAGTACTTCTGGCTATACATACAGCACGCGCAATAGCCAGACGCTGGCGCTGGCCACCTGAGAAAATTACTGCTCCTCTGGGCAACTTCAGATTGAAGACTGGCTTCTTTTTCCTGAACAAACGTTTTGGCTGAGCCAATTCCAAGGCTTCCTACATTTGTTCTTCATCCAGCGGTGTCTGACTGCTATGACCAAAGTCCAAATTCGAAGCGATGGTTCCTGAAAACAAGACAGCCTTTCTGAGGAATATAACCAATCTTATTGCGCAAGCTATCAAGCTTGTAATCACGAGGTCGACGCCATCTACAAAATACGTCCTCAGTCACATCATAAAAACGAGGTATGAGATTGACCAAGAGTTGATTTCCCTGATCCAGTCGATCCGATAAAGGCCACTGTTTCACCAGGATTAGCCGTAAAATTAATATGCTCAACGACTGCTTTAGAATTTTTAGAATAACGGAAAGAAACATTTTTCAAAGACAACCTGCCCTTTGCAGTAGCATCCGAATCATGGTTTGACGTGCTTCCTTGATACTCGTCTCTAGATCTAGTACTTTGATTAATCCGCCCTGCAGAAACCAAGGTCATGCGGAAGGATGATAAACAAGCCCCATGAGCAAGAAACCAATGACCACTGACCATTGCATAAGACATGAAAACCCACCATATCACTAAACAAGCCAAGTGTTTCACCTGCGGTATGTGCCTCAATCAAGTAAGCTCCAATCCAGTAAATAGCTAGCGTCAAACCACTTGAGATTCCACTCATAATCGGAGTTGAAACATCGCCATCAATCGATTGATAAAGAGATTGAGATTAGTCACTTCATCATTGGCACTAGCAAACTTTTCATCCTGATAGTCCTCTGCATTGTAAGCTCGGACTACACGAATCCCTGTCAAACTTTCTCGAGTAATACTGTTGAGTTTATCTGTTAGTTTCTGAACAATGGTTTGCTTAGGAAAAAGCTAGAGTCACTAACACAATCTGTCATTACATATGGCTAGCAGCTACTAAACAGCCATCAACCAGCATCTGATTTGCCAACAATCTTTGTCATAGCCCAAATAGCCATGATGCGGTCCTCTAGTAACGACCTGAAGTCCCATGGTAATAAACAGCTGAATTTTGCGTGATATCATTTGTTGTTCGTGATCAGAAGACTAGGAATGAGAATTTTTAATCTCTGAATCTGAATAATCCAGTACTTGATGGAAGATATCTTCTCACGTAACCGAGTTGTAAACTGTCATCTACGGCGGAAATGAATCCTACTACTACCAAGGAGAAACAAGCTGGCAAAGGATAGGCCTAGCATAGCCGCACCCATAAATCACCCTGTCGTTGTTCCTCGGTGTCTGTAGAGTTGTAATCTGCGACGTATAAGTCGCACTTCCCAACTCTAGATAAACGGTCAGACAGATAAAGGCGACTGTCATCAAAATCAGACCGATTTCTTTTGGCCCTTAAGCGTTTAAATAATTTTAAACATTCCTAGCTCCTCGCTTTCTAACTCTCAATGTGGGGAATTTCTCCTATAACCACAGAAAGTTTCCATCCTTCTCTCTGAAACGTCTGCAGAGACAACGATCCATCTCATCTCAGTCAGTGTACTCTTGTAATTGTTTTCTTTGACTTGGTCCGTTAAATGAATCAGCTTAGCTCTTTTATCTGTCCCACTGACTTCAAGAAAGATTGAGCCATTTTTCCATCCGCTTTGATTAGATTACTGGCCACCGACTTAGAAATATCCAGTTCATGCTCTGATATCCCTGATAAAGGTCGAAAGGCCCCTGTTCCATGATGAGACTATATGGACAACCTGTCCCTTGTGGACCTCCCATAAATTCCATCCCACAAACCTTGGCCCGTCTTTCTCACCATCTGTTGGAGTTTTTCGTCCAAATCGTTTAAATTCTAATAAAGGCTTCTCCAATTTGTTCTCCTTCCATTTAGTTCTCTTGAGATCAATAAGTTTTCATGAGAGCTATTTTATCACTAGGATAAAATGTCAAGAAAAAGTTTCCGTGAGAACTATATATAAAAAGAAAACTGAGACACAAAGTCCCAGTTCTATCTCATTCGAAAAATCTCACCCTTCACCAATGCTACGCCACATTCACTCTTCTTTTCATGTCCTAAACAAATCTATTGAATAGAGAAACAGGTTCCCTCATCTCATCTTTACTTTCTTCTTTTCTATGGAAATAGCCACTTAATATGAGGAGCCAAACTCGGAAATTTGTTGATGAAGTTCATTGAAACTAGCATCTTTCACATCGTCCAAATTTAAAAGAAATAGCACTTGCGTCTTGATCTTTAGGATAAAAATATAGAATTCGAATGGTCGGTTCTGAAGACGTCCTGTGAGGCCGGTAAAGATCATATTCAGATTTTCTCAATCTTCCTGCCATAAGAAGAACTTCTGCTTTATCAGATAGTCCTCTCAGTCTCATTCCCGATTGATCTGATCTCTAAAATCGGAGGTCTATGATTGAAAAGAGTAGCCTAAAACAAACATCAAAAATAGCAGTGATGCCCATTCCCCAATAGACTAGACTTAACAAATTGCTACTCAGTAGTCTGAATTACTCTCTCGTCCTCTTGCCCGAGTTGAATTACTATAAATTAGTTGCTGAGCACTATTCTGACTTTCTGATGCAGGGGTCTGGTGATCTAAAGAGTCAAAAGCCATAGTAAAAAGATACCCAAAGAGCAGAGAAAGCCTGAAATAAAAAGTTGAGCCATCGCGTTGATATACTTTCATTCTATTCTGTCTCCCTATATAAGAATTCCTTCAAGATGATCCAATTCATGCTGGCAGATTTGAGCAGGAAAGTCTTTCAGGGTTATGGTTTGTGGTTGCCAATTTCGATCTAGATAGTCAACAGTAATTTCTTGATAGCGGTTGTGGGTCTGCTACCAAGAAGGACAAAAAAGCTTCCTCTGTCTGATAAGGTCCCGACTTAGTGCGCAAGACTGGGTTAAACATAATGAGTTGGAACCAGGCCGTACATAAAATGATCACGCGCTTCTAACCTCAATCATATTGGTCATAAGACCGACACAGTTTTCTTTGATTGGCTAGCAGAGTATCCTGTAAATCTTGAGCAAGATAGAGATCAGTCTTGCTTGACTAGTTCTGATTTTTGCTGTAAAAAGAGAAATATCTTTTCTACAATAGCATTGTTGCATCTTACACCATATAATAAAAGCGCCTGAGCAAGTCAGACCCTATAAACTTATTTGCACGTGTAACGTCGCGCTAATTTCTTTTAGCCAATACAAAGTTACCCAGCGTTGCTGAGCCATTACCAGCTACAGCTGATGTCACAATCATAATCACGAACATCAGGAACAGGGCAAGTAACCATCGAGTAGAACTATAAATTTCTCGCGGACACGATCCAACATAGCTGTTGCGGGCCATGCCCCGCCACCAGAGACAATCACGTCTGCCGGAAAGGTTACAGTAAGCGAGATCATGCACCTGGGCAATGTAGTAGGTCAGATATCCCAAACAGAGCTGTTTCAGCTCAATCTTTTTCACCTCTAATTCCGGTACGAGCTTCCAAGCTTGGACCAGCGCCAAGCTTCCAAACAGCCATTGTGGAAAGGACAGACGCCGTTAAATTCTTTTTCTACATCCATCGGATGCTTAGCTACATAGTAGTGACCCATTTCGGATGAGCCCAGCACCACTGATAAATTCTCCACGTTGAATCGCTCCAGCTCCAATTCGTTCCGATTGTGTAATAGACCAAGTTTTTCACTACGACCACCAGCATTGTGTTAGAGCCTGCACTTCTCCAAAAGCGGAGCTAATAACATCAGTGGTAAAGGAATTGGAACATTAAGAGGCACGACGAAGAACATCAACGATATCAACGTTGCTCAATGAGGCTTTGGGTCGTCGTAATGATAACCATAGTGTTTTTGAGATTTTGGTCAATATCTATCGGACGAAAAGATCCAACAACTAGACCAGCTAAAATCATCGAAAACAGAGAGAAAATTCAATCGCTTTTTATCTAAAGTTTCAATAGGGGTTGTCGTTGGAATTGAGTCTTTTTCAACAACGTCAAACTGCTCATTACCGACTGCACAGACGAACTTTGTCCACCAACTTCAAACTTCCATATAATTTTGTCATAGAGAACCTCTTCTGTTTATGCTATCAAAGATTTGATTTTTGTCAAATCCAATCCGTCTGTTCAAATCTGATAGCATGATTTTTCTTTTTGCATTCAATTTATTATAGCATATCTCACGGCAACTGTTCACCAAACTAAACATTTTTCATGCTTTTTTCAAGATATTTACCAATAGCCTGTCCTATAAAGTCATCCCCCAAGTTTTCTTGGGAGTTCATCATTGACTTTCTCCATAGATTACTGGAAATTAACTGTATTATTTTTAATGATCATTTTAGACTCTGGTGAGATATCTGTTTGTGCTCTAGTGTTATAATCATATCCCTTTTTCATCCAAAAATACGTAGCTACCATCTTTTATGTCCTAACAAAAAGCAACTCCAGTCTCTCCGCTATCTTCATCTTTGTATGTTGTAGAAAATGCCTGATCCACACCCTCTAACAAACGCTCCTCTTTCGTACTAAGGGTTACCAAATAGTAAGCTCCCGCTCGAACACCTAGCGCATACTGATTATCAATCTGAGTGTACTTTTCATAAGCTGATTTGGAAGCTAAGGCGCTACTGAGAGTTTTACTCAATTGTTTCTTCACCTCTTCACTTCTTTTCTCATCCTGAGATAGAATTGCTTTTTGTACGTCTTTATTTGTCACCTTAGCAACTTCCTGTCTTTTGGCCTCTCTAGCCTGATAAATCAAGAAGGTTCTCACCAAAAATGAACTCCCAAAAACCAAGCCGACAATCAGAGAAATGACATTCCCTTTTTTCTTCATCCGATCCCCCATGTATCTAGTAAGTAGTATATAAGAAATGTTTCCTTATAACTTATAGCATAACAGAATATTTTTGAGAAAACAAATAAAACCTAGCAAAACTAGGTTTTATTATCTTATTCAACGGTTACTGACTTAGCCAAGTTACGTGGCTTATCAACATCCAGACCACGATGCAAGGTTGCATAATAAGCAACAAGCTGGTTGAACAACCATAGAAATTGGTGATAGATATGGGTGTACTTGACTGAGTACAATATCATCATTATCTTTGGCTACATTTTCTTCAGCAATGGTCAATACATTGGCACCACGAGCTGCTACTTCTTGGATATTTCCGCGCGTGTGGTTGGCAAGGACAGGATCTGATAAGAGGGCCAGAACTGGTGTTCCTTCTTCAATCAAGGCAATCGTACCATGTTTTAATTCACCAGCTGCAAATCCTTCACACTGAATATAAGAAATTTCTTTAAGCTTGAGGCTGGCTTCCATGGCTACATAGTAATCTTGACCACGACCGATATAGAAGGCATTAGGGAGTTGTCCCCAAAAGATTGTCAACCTTGCTCTCAATTAGTTCTTTCTCAGAAAGGGTTGATTCAATAGACTGGGCTACCAAGGATAGTTCATGAACCAGGTCAAAGGCTGCAGCTTTTTCAGAAGCATTGGCGTCTCCTACTGCTTTGGCTAAGAATGCCAAGGTAGCAATTTGTGCAGTATAGGCCTTGGTTGGAAGCAACCGCGATTTCAGGACCTGCATGAAGAAGCATGGTATGGTTGGCTTCACGAGACAAGGTTGATCCTGGCACATTTGTAACTGTTAGGCTTGGAATCCCCATTTCATTAGCCTTAACTAGGACCTGACGGCTATCCGCTGTCTCACCGGACTGACTGATGAAGATAAAGAGTGGCTTCTTGCTGAGAAGTGGCATACTGTAGCCCCATTCAGATGAAATTCCCAGCTCGACTGGCGTATCTGTTAATTCTTCAAGCATTTTTTTAGAGGCAAATCCAGCATGGTAAGAAGTACCTGCTGCAAGAATGTAAATACGATCCGCTTCTTGGACTGCCTTGACGATAGCTGGATCTACGACTACTTGGCCATTTTCATCTGTATAAGCTTGGATGAGTTTACGCATGACAGTCGGTTGCTCATCGATTTCCTTGAGCATATAGTAAGGGTAGGTCCCTTTACCAATATCAGACAAGTCTAACTCAGCAGTGTAACTTTCACGTTCCTGAAGGTTGCCGTCATAGTCCTGAACCTCTACACTGTCTTTACGAACAATAACCAACTCTTGGTCATGGATTTCCATAAATTGATTGGTTTCCCGAATCATGGCCATAGCATCTGAGTGCAGACCATATTATAGCCTTCCCCCAGACCAACTAGCAGTGGAGATTTATTTTTTGCAACGTAAATGACCTCAGAATCTTCTGAATCAACCAAGGCAAAGGCATATGATCCACGGATAATATGAGAGGGCTTTTTAAAGGCCTCTAGGACTGACAAACCGTCTTCTTCCGCAAATTTCCCAATCAAGTGAACTAGCGATTTCGTATCGGTTTGCCCCTTGAAGTGGTGACCTGCAAGGTATTCTTCCTTGATTTCAAGGTAGTTTTCAATCACTCCATTGTGCACCAAGACAAAACGTCTTGTCTCAGAGCGGTGTGGGTGAGCATTGTTCTCGCTGGGTTTTCCCGTGAGTAGCCCAGCGGGTATGACCAATCCCAGTCGAGACCAGCTACGTCGATTCCAATCTTTAGAACGCAGGTCTGCAATGCGGCCGACAGATTTGACCAAGCTAGAATTTTTCCCTGTTGTTACAAAAATTCCAGCCGAGTCATAGCCACGATATTCCAATTTTTCCAAACCTTGCATTAAGATATCTGTTGCGTTACGATTTCCAACAACTCCGACAATTCCACACATACTTATTAATTGGGTGATGTCTGCAAACACACATCACTACTCTCTTCAAAATTGGTATGAGTCTGATACATTAGGTATCAAACAAGCAAGAACAGTATATAGTTTTTCTTTTTCTTGTCAAGCCTTTAAAATTGGTATAGCTCAAAAATAAGATACGGTTTTTTTCTCTACTATACAAAAAAGTTGGGTCTCCCCAACTTTTTCTAATTTGATTTCTCTGAATATTCTTTATAGCCGTCAGTTGCAAGCTCTGCCTTCAAACCTTCATAGTCTTGACTTCCCCAACTAGAAATTTTATCAGCAGTTTCAAGGTCTAGATTTCCATCCTTCAACAAGTAAGCTTCATAACCGTAGCACTTGTATCGAACATAAAGTAGACCACCAATTCCAGTGTGTGTCACTTTATACACTGAAATAACTTCGATTTTTCCAGTTGATGTTTTATCTTCACCAGGAGTAACTTTTATGTAGCTTCCCTGTGGTTCCAAAACATGGGTATTAAATGAATCGTTTTGATGTTCAGACTTAATGTAATTTTCGTTCTTCTTCAAAAATATCAGCAAAGTTCTTCACGTCTTTCAACTCATCAAACCTTCTAGCAGTTACTTCAACAGTCTTGCTATCAACGATTTTCCTAGATCTTTCAGAGTATTGATATAAGATGGGCTGACAGTCAACGTTACGGTATCCCCATTTTTGAGGTTAGTTAGACGTTCAGATTTTTTCCCAAAAACGAAATAATTATCGTTATCGTCTTCATCGTTTTGAGTCTCAGAGACTGTAGCCATAACACTTTCAAATCCTGAGAAAGGTTACTGAAACCTTTCTTTGAGCAAATCAGCTACTGATACCTTTTTCATAATCTTTCAAGTCTTTAACTTTGAAAAGTTTTCTTTTTCAACTTTTAAATGGTAAATTTTTTTGAGGTTGTTGTTACTGTGAAAGTAACCTTATCCTCATTTTTAGATCAGATATCAAATTCATAATGAACACTGTAATCATAGTAGCTACTTGAGCTAGCTTAGATGTAAACTTGCTATCACTAGACACTTCTGCGTATATAATAGGGTCATTTTTGGCTAAACCAGCGGCCTGTTCTTTGCTAAAAACCTGCTCTCTGGTAAGACCACTCTGCCACTTTTTCGGCAACATCTTGACTATTATATGTCACAATTCCAGATTCTTCATAACCCTGAAAATTCCAACTTTTTACAATGTCAATCAAACTTTTGGTTGTGAGTTGAATAACATTATAGCTCTATAAATGCCACCTACGATAACGGCCAGAGCTACCAGTGCCGCAATAACTTCCTTGCGTTTCGTTTATTTGTTAATACATAATCCACTAAACAAGAACTTTTGTGGAAAGCTTTTTAGAAAAAAAATTTTTACAGTTGGAACTTTTATATATTAAAAAGTCAGTAAAATTACTGACTTCACTTTTTTTACTATCTAAATCGCAAAAATCTGTCCGACCAGATATGTGACCGCCATGGTTAGAAGGCCGATAACGAGGTTGCGAAGCATAGCATTTTTAAGTGGCGCTTTTCCTAACTTAGCACTGGTGTAGCCCGTTCCCAAAAGCGCCAAGGCCACAATCACAACCGTTGACCAGATACGGATATGGGCAGGGAGCAGGATAATGGTAATCATAGGAAAAAGCGCACCAACCGCAAAGGCTAAAAAGCTAGAGATGGCCGCATGCCAAGGATTAGTGAACTCCTCGATCTCGATGCCATACTTTTCCGCCACTAGGGCCTCCAGTGGATCTTGGAGAAAGGCCCGGTTGGTCATAAGCTGAGCAGAAGTCTCACACTCACCATTTTGGACATAGGCAGCATAGAGAGACTGCCTTGCAATATCTGGATTCTTCTCTAAAAGCTCACGCTCTCTGGCAACAGCAGCCTCCTCTGTATCTTTTTGTGTAGAAACAGACACATACTCCGCCTGCCATAGAAAAGGCCCCGGCAAAGACAGCTGCCAAACCAGACAGAAAGATAATCCAAACATTGTCCGTCGCACTGGCTACCCCGATTACTACTCCTGCGATGGAAATAATACCATCATTGGCTCCTAAAACCCCAGCTCGCAAGATATTTAGTCGACCACTAAAGTTCTTATCAATTTTATGCTCTTCCATTTATATTATTCTTCTTGCTTTCTTATTTATAATCATTATAAATAAAAGTCCTAAGCTAATACAAGGAAAAAAATAGGAAAATGAGAAAAAGTTCTACTATTTAATAAAGAGAATACCGAGATTTCTACCATCTGATACCTTTTAAGCTCTATTTTATATTTTTAGGAGTGCTTCTGATTCTTTTCACGATACTCCGAAATAGTCTTTTCCTGTCCACTTTTTAATTATTGTGAAAAACTAAAAATCCCATCTAGTTCCAGATAGGGATTTTTATATTGATTAGTTCCCAAATACCTTGAAGCTGGTTTTTCTGTTTGGTTTCTTTGTCATGCTGGTGCCTTGATTGCTCCAAATGGTGCTTGAGCATGGAGTTTCCAGTTTGGCCAGGGATATCATATTTTTTCAGCCAATTGTGCATCTACTAATGGGTTATAGTGTTGCACATTGAGACCAATATTTTGCTCAGCTAGAGTCCAACCATGTCGCATAAAGGCAATTCCGTGGCCTTGCTCTGACCAAATTGGGAAATTTTCAGCGTAAAGCGGTGCTCTTGAAGACATCTGACAACGTCTTGATTTTCATAGAAAAGAATGGTTCCTTTTGGCTTGAGCAAAACCTGCCAAGCGTTCCTTTGTTCCTTCAAAAGGCTTCAGCTGGAGTCACTTTTTCAAGTTCTGAGTAGGCAATCTCATTCCAGAAAGCATCTGACTCTTCATCCAACAGAATCACAACTCGTGATGTTTGTGAGTTGAAAAGCTGTTGGTGTTTGGAGAATTGCTCCTTGGATGGTATCAATCAATTCTTGGTTTTGTAAGTTCTACATCTTTGCCCTAAAGCATAGATGGGCTGACGTTTTTGCTTGTAAATCTGAAAAAGTTTATCATTGTTTTCCTCTTTCTGTTTAAAAGTTGTTTGAATCCGTTAAAGATATTCATAGCATCCTTTCTTTGTTGTAATAGCTTTTTATTACATTATCTATTATACGCCTTTTATACATTGTCAATAGTTGAGTGATATTTTTGGAAATTTTTTATTTTTCTAGATATAGCCATACACGTCCATTTTAGTGTCTACAAGTTTCTACTCAATAGATAGCGCAGGTTGCTTTATTATTTGCACGCTATTGATGTCAGCATGGACCTCTTCTTCGCTTACAAGCTCAATACTTATAATCTCGGTCATGAAACTCTATAAAACACATACATTTTTCAACAATTGATTGAAAAATTTTTATAAAATAAAAACCTGAGGGAAAAATCAAGGTTTCCTTTATGAAGATATAGGGCCAAATGCAGGCCATGAAAATCATTTTTGCAAGGTAGAGTTGCTTTTTAAAAATCTTCGTCCTCGTCGTCCAACTCCACTTCCCCATGGATTTTGATATATTCTTCACGAAGGCGTTCTTCCTCTTCCCATAGAGGGTCTCTTACTGGTATCATTGTCTTTAATTCTTCCAAACTAATTTCAACAGCTTCATCATAAGTCAGTGAAAGAACATCCTTATGTAGCTCCTTAAAAGTCTCCACATCTAACCAGCTCTCTTTGTCATCCTTGCTGATATCCCCATCTATTGCACTCGCAACCTCGACCGCCATAATGTATAAAGCACGTTTGTCTACTGTTAAAATATCTATATGAGATGTTGCGATACGTAAATAATCTCCACGTTCTCTCCCATCCGTAATAAAATCACTTTCAAATTCCAATGTTATACTCTCATATTCCAAAGACAACCAAGGATTACTCGGAATTATAAAAGAAGCCTTCCCCCATCTTTCGTCAACTGAAGCCCATTTGCGCAACTCTGCTCCGGAAATAAAAATCATCTTGCGACATCTCATCATCACCAACATTGGAAAATTATTTTCTTGCCATTCCGTTCCTTAAACCACATCTTCCAAACAAGCTCTCTAGTTGTGAAGTCTATTTTTTTCTTAAAATCACTTTTGATATATAGTCTCACTCGTCTTCCTCGTCGTCTAACTCCACTTCTCCATGGATTTTGGATGTATTCTTCATTTCTGCGGTCATCTTCTTCCCAGACTGGGTCTCTCACATCGTCCATAAACGGAATTTCTTTCCAAACTCAGCTCATTGGCCTCTTCATAATTCATCGAAAGAATATCTTTATGCCGATTTTTAAATTCCTCCACACTTAACCAGCCCTCTTTATCATCTTCGCTAATCTGACCATCAATAGCAGTCGCAATTTCAATGGCCATAATATACATAGCTCGTTTATCAACAGTGAGAAGTTCAAGGTGGGTAGAAGCTAAACGTAGACAGTCTCCTTTTTCTCGATAGTCTGTTGCTGGATTATCTTCATAAATCTAATTCAATATTTTCTCACTATACATGACTCCCTAAATTTATTTGATAATCCCTTCTCTTTAACTAGAACATTATTCCATCTTTTATCATGCATTCTCTTATTCAATTCTCAAGTGAATAGTTGGGTCTGTTTTTAAATGGGCGAGTATTTCCCAAAATAAGAAAAATCTACTCTCTTCCATCTTTTAGTATCAAACCACATTCTCTTCGCTAGTTCTAAGTAATCAAACGGAATCTCTTTAGTATAATCGCCTTTAATGTATAGTCTCACTCGTCTTCCTCATTGTCATCTAACTCCACTTCTCCATGAATTTGGATATACTCCTCGCGCTTCCTATCCAATTCTTCCCAGATGGGTTCATCAATAGCATCAATCGTCTGAATTTCTTCCAAACTCATCTCATTTGCTTCATCAAAAGTTAGAGATAAGATATCTTGGTGCTTTTCCTTGAATTCCTCGATTGTTAGCCATGTTTTCTTATCATCTTCACTGATTTGTCCATCAATAGCAGTCGCAATTTCAAGCGCCATAATATACATAGCACGTTTATCAACTGTTAAAACATCCAAATAATTAGAAGCGATTCTTAGATATTTTCCCTTTTCTCTACCGTCGCTTTCATAACTTCCCTCATAATCCAAATCAATATTTTCATATTTTTGGGAATTTATTGCACTGCCTCCTTTAACCTTAGCATCTTTCCAACGAGCCACTTGCTCCCCACTTATCTAACCGTAAAGATAAATAGAAGTCATTTTGCAACATCTCATCATCCCCGACATTTGAGAAACTTATTTTTTGACCATTTCTTTCTTTAAACCACATTTTCCATGCGAGTTCTCTGTAGCCAAATGACACTTTTCTAGTATAATCACCTTTAACATATAGTCTCATAAATCTGAGATATCGCCTCCATGTGCTAGTATATATTCTTTTCGACGATTAGCTTCTTCCTCCCAAAGAGGGTCGTCTACAACATCCATCGTTTGAATTTCAGTCAAACTTAGTTCATTTGCTTCTTCAAAAGTTAGAGATAGAATAGCCTCATGTTTTCTTTAAACTCCTCAATTGTCAACCAGCTAGCCTTAGCATCCTCGCTAATTTGTCCGTTAATCACCTTTGCAATCTCAAGCGCCATAATATACATGGCGCGTTTATCAACTGTCAAAACTTCCAGATGGCTGGTTGAAAATACGGAGACAGTCCCCTTTTCATTATAATCTGTAGCAAATGCATCTTCAAAATTCAATGTTTCAATACATTCATATATGTGAAAGACGACTGTGACCCCTTCCTTTAGGACACTGACCATCTCTTATCGCATGATACTTTTCCTCAGGATAAATTTGAAAAAATCTTCTTGTAGTTTGCTCATTGTCTCCAGCATTTGAGTACTGATCTTTGCCTTTTCTTCTGGAAACCACATTTTACCAGCAAGCTCTAGATAACTATAAGGTATCTTTTTGTATAATCGCCTTTTTAAATATAATTTCATCTCGTCCTCGTCGTCCAACTCTACCTCTCCATGGATTCGGATATACTCCTCGCGCTTCCTATCCAACTCTTCCCAAATAGGATCGTCAATAGCATCAATCGTTTGAATTTCTTCCAAACTCATCTCATTTGCTTCCTCAAAGGTTAGAGATAAGATATCTTTATGTTTTTCCTTGAATTTCCTCGATTGTTATCCATGTTTTTCTTGTCATCTTCACTAATTTGTCCATCAAAGATTGTGGCAATCTCAATGGCCATGATATAGAACGCTCTTTTATCAAGAGTGAGCAGTTCAAGGTGGGTAGAGGCCAAACGTAAACAGTCTCCATTTTCGCGAAAATCTGTTACATAAGCATTCTCAAATTCTAAATTTAGATCTTCATCAATTTGTGAATAAAAACGGTATTTTATCCCTTCTTGTATCGGAATATGCAACCAACGTTCGTCATAATCCTGTTTATCTAGTTTTAGATGAATTGCTATATCATTTCCTATCTCTGATTTGAAGAAAACCAGAATAGGAGAGAGGGATGCTTTCTCCTTGATAATTTTCAAACCACATTTTCTTCGCTAGTTCTAAATAATCAAACGGAATTTCTTTGGTGTAATCGCCTTTTAAGTATATTCTCACTCGTCTTCCTCGTCATCCAACTCTACTTCTCCATGGAATTCGGATATACTCCTCGCGCTTCCTATCCAATTCTTCCCAGAGGCTCGTCAATGGCTTTCATAAACCTTTATCTCTTCTAAACTAATATCGACTGCTTCGTCGTAGGTCATATTCAGTAGGTCTTTATGTTTCGTTTTTAATTCTTCAACACTCAGCCATGTTTCTTTGTCGTCTTCGCTGATTTGACCGTCAATGGCAGATGCTACTTCAATCGCCATGATATAGAGAGCTCGCTTATCAACCGTTAGAATATCCTTATGAGTCGTGATTATTCGAAGATAGTCTCCTTTTTCTCGCCCATCACTTTCATAGGAATCTTCAAAATCCAATATTAGATACTCATATTTAAATGAATTCCATGGATTATCTCCTATTTTAAAATCAGTCACTCCCCAACGCTCATCATTTGAAGAAAATTTATCCAAACTAACGCTAAAATAAAAAGTCATCATCAGTGCATAAGAAAAACCAACTTTCACACCTTTTGCGTTCTTTTGAACCACATTTTTCCAAGGATATTCCATACAGACTTTGGTAAATACTAGTTTCGTAGTTGCCTTTAAGATATAGTCTCAATCATTCGTCCTCGTCATAAACACGTTCACCATGGATTTTAATATATTCTTCGCGAAGCCGTTCTTCTTCTTCCCATAGCGGATCTCTTACTGGTATCATTGTCTTTAATTCTTCCAAACTAATTTCAACAGCTTCATCATAAGTCAGTGAAAGAACATCCTTGTAATACTCCTTAAATTCTCTCATCCATCCCAGGTCTGCTTGTCATCCTCACTGATCTGCCCGTCAATAGCAGAAGCTACCTCGACTGCCATGATATACATAGCACGTTTATCTACGGTTAAAAACATCTATATGGGATGTTGCGATACGTAGATAATCTCACGTTCTCTCCACTCTGTAATGAAAGTTTTTCAAATTCAAGGGATATATTTTCATCATTTGCATAGGAATTCCACGGATTTTTTAAATCATAAGAGAATATTATTCCATCTTGAGTCAAAAAAACGCCATTTATCAAAGCTTACTACAAAGTAAAAATCATCTTGTAACATCTCATCATCACCGACGTTTGAGTATGTAATAGGATGACCATGCCACTCCTTAAACCACATTTTCCAAACAAGCTCTCTAGTTGTGAAGTCTATTTTTTTCTTAAAATTACTTTTGATATATAGTCTCACTCGTCTTCCTCATCGTCATAAACACGTTCGCCGTGGGTTTTGATATACTCTTCACGAAGGCGTTCTTCTTCATCCCATAATGGGTCTTCTACAGGCTCCAATATTTTTAGTTCCCCAACACTAATATCTGTTGATTGGTCGTAGGTTAGGGATAATATGTCCTTGTGTAACTCCTTAAAAGTCTCTACATCTATCCATGTCTGCTTGCCGTCCTCACTAAGTTGTCCATCAATTGCACCCGCAACCTCGACTGCCATAATGTATAAGGCACGTTTATCAACCGTTAAAATGTCTGTATGGGTGGTCGCAATCCTAAGGTGTTCTCCACGCTTTCTCCCATCCGTAATAAAATCATTTTCAAATTCCAACTGAATATTTTCATCAGAATACGAATTCCATGGATTGCTCTTGTCATACGGTATATGATCCCATCGTTTATCATCAAATCGCCATTTATCAAATTGTACACCAAAAAGAAATCATCTTGTAGCATCTCATCATCACCCACATTAGAAGTAGTAATCAAATGGCCGTTCCATTCCTTAAACCACATTTTCCAGAGCAACTCTCTTGTTGTAAAGGTTATTTTTTTCTTAAAATCACTTTTGATATATAGTCTCATAAATCTGAGATAACTCCTTTATATACAAGTACATATTCTTTCCTTTACACATTTTTCCGCTATTATACCACATCAAGACGAAAGAAGAAGCGTGAGCAGGGAATTCTGATACCGGTTCTATAAACTTCCACAGCTGTTATCTTTAATAAAAAGTGAACGATAAAAATAACCTCAGAAACGAAATTGAACTCCCCCAAAGTTGAGACAGCAAAATCTAACTTTTGGGGGCTAGATCAATATAAGCTAAAGGCTTATTGTAATACTGGTTATACCCCACATAAGCAGAATACAAGGCAGTTCCCCAGCTAAGTGTTTCAATGATAGGATGGATGCGATTATACCATTCAACTGTTTGGATTCCTTCGGCTGTTGCTGGCTCAAGTGTAATTGGATTGATCCCTTCTTCAAGGATGTAATGATTGAACTTCGCCGTGTAATCAGGGTCGCGCCAGCTAAGTAATTTCTGACTGTCCATCAGGAAGTAACGGTCAATTACATAGCCGCGATTAGCCCTCTCAGTCCCTGACATGAATATACCGTTATATGAATCATCAAATTTGTTACCTTAAGGCAACTCCATAAAAATTTTTCCCATTTTTTAATTTTCCACTATGTAAACTTGAAAACTCTTGACCTTACCGCCAACAACATGTTTTTCAACATCACTTTCCCACCAAGAAAGAACATCTTCTTCCAAAATTTCTAAAAATAAATCTTTGGACATTAAGTCATCTTTTAAGAAACCATCATAATTTTCAAAAACAAAAGTGTATTCTTCAGATTTTAACCATGATAAGTCTGTCAGCCAATCCGTAATAGATGACCAATTATTCGCATCAGGAAGGCCGACAGTTTTTCAAGAAAAATCGGAATAGCTCTTCTTTGTTTTGGATCTGATTCCCATCAAAAAAATTGCTGCAAAAGCCACTGAAAGGCAATAAGTCTTGCAATTCGAGCTTTGTAATGTAATGAATTTTGTTTTTCACGATTTCAAACCTCTATTCTATAAATGTTTTTATAATGGTCTATTCTTTTTCTTGAAAAGTAGGATCAACCTTAGCTAGTTTTTTGAGATAGAGGTCTATTTTGAAGAATTACACGACCTGAGTAATCCCAAGCCGTGTAATAGTTTTTATGAATCGATATTGGATTCTTCATAAAAATATTTAATTCTAATCAGTCATGACATTTCATAAACTCTTTATTTCAAGTTCAACTCGTTCATCTATAGCATCCAACAAAGCTCTTTTTATCACAGAAATTAGATTCTTTCCACTGCTTGTCACAAAATAATCTGATAGCGCTTTGATATCTGGACTGATATTGTCACCCCATGGAGGCATTTTACTTCTATCTTCATTATCCCAAACAACTTGATTAGGATTAATTCTTTTTAATTCCCTTTTGGATGGTCTCCAATTCACGTAAAAGCCTCCTCCAACTGTTGTGGCTCTAGCCTTCCACTATATAACTCATTCATCAAAATAGGAAATCTGCTCCCCCAAACATTATTTTCTAAGCGAACACAAATTGTTGAAAAAAACCAGTGGAGAAAATCTCCTGTTCCAATAGAATACCAATATAAATCTACTTTTAAACCAACCGTCATAAGTTCCTCACGCTCTCTTGAATAGAATGTCAGCATTATAGCCTGATTTTTCTATAATTTTTATTTTTAATATCTCAGAGTATTTCTAAATTATACTCTTGACCTCTTACATCAATAACAACTGTTTGTTCGGTACCTTCTGGTAAATTTGTGAGTCTTTTTAATCTGACCTCACGTCATTTATTATGGTTTAAAAACTATCTTTTTAAATCTGCGTATATCGGTCAATTATTGATAACAAATTATTAATTGCTTTTTAAAACTGTTTCTAACATACTAATATTTTCCTGTTCTAGAGGTATATTCAAAATGCTTTTTGTTCAAAGTTAGGACCGTGTTTCTCAACAAATCTACGATACGAAAAGGGCAAGGAAAGCATCCTACCCTAAATTCTTTATACTAAATCAATCTTCTAAGATTATAGGAAAAATATCTTCCCCTCTGTGCATTTTATCTTTCATTTTCTTTCCACTCTAAAACCAGTTTATAAAGCTCATTTGTAGGAATAAAAGCATGGACCACCTAATATTTCTTCCTCAAATTGGAAGTAAACTTCTGTTATTTCTTTTCAATTTCAATCCTAACAAATTACCATCAAAAAGCATATTCTTCCATATTCCCAGAAATTACACTCTCAAAGCTTCTCGAACATCCAGATAAAAATCCGTGACTTTCTGTAATCATAAAGGTTGTTATATAATTTCATAATCTTCTCTATTATAGAGAACCGTAAGTGCATTTCTGTTCTCAACACTTTTTATATAATTTATATTCTCTTCTTAACATCTACAAACCTTTTTCTACTCTGAAACAGCTGGATAAGCTATAATAATTTTTCCATCATCAGTAAGAACCATTCTAATTTTAATTCCTTCCTTACTATTGCAGACATAAACACCTCTTGAACCTTCTTGATAAATCTATTACTATATGCCTCATTAATAGTCATCTACAAACTCCTGAGGGCTCATACTGGTCAGGGAAGAAGGTTGATTTCCCTCCGTTAGCTTTCTGTCTACACAATTGGTAAGTATGTCCCTGTTGTGAGAGTGAAAACAGCTAAATTTATTTTTATTCTATCTCTTATCTTAATTATTTATCGTTCAATAAATAATCAGCAATTATTTTCTCCAAAATAGATATATCATCATTCACTTTCTTTCTTATCTGAAAATCATTATGCCAATAGTAAAGATCTGACAGCCCCCATGTGGTGGAAACAAAGATATATGTAGGTTCAACTTTTCTCTTGTACTTTGTATTTCGTCATTATTTAAAAATTTCTCTTAAATACTTCAAAGTTTCCACCTGAGGTCTAATACCTTCCAATTGATATTTTTAATTATTAGTAATAAGTTGTCAATTGCATTCTTAACATTAATCTGTTTATCCATCTTCAATCCTCTATCATTAGCGGAAAAATATCCTCCCCTCTGTGCATTTTTCTTCCATCTCTTTCCACTCAATAACTAATTTATATAGTTCATCAGTTGAAATAAAGCAAGGTTCCCCAAGACTTTCATCATCCATTTGATAATACACTTCTGTTTTCTTCTTTTGCCTATATCAATATTCAGCATATTACCGCCAAAGTCTGATTCTTCTTTTTGACCAGTAACAACTGCTTCCAATTCTTTATAAATATGAGGGTAAAAATTATGAACCTCAGTAATAAAAATTCTCCTAAAGTTTGATAGTTTTTATCCAAGAATTTTATCGATAATCTAATATCACCGTCAGGATATTTAAATATTCCATATTGTCTTTTTAACATTTGTTACATCCTATATCTTTCTATTTATTTACTGCTAGGAAAAGCTGAAATAATCTTTTTGTTCAGAGTCTAAATATATCGTAATCTATATAATTTAAATATCAACATATTCTGTGAAAACAGTTCTTACATAAGAACCATTCCATTATCTAATATAACTTTATAGTCTTCAATATTTGTATTTTCATTGTCATACCATGCATTTACTATCTGAGCTTGATTATCAATTATTTGAGCAATTTCAAATTTGAAATTTTTATAAGGAGCAAAGCTTGGCTCTTCAACTAGTATTTCTCCATTTTATCTTTTTGTTTCTAATAATATTCTCAAGCAATTTTTCATTTATCAATTAAAACTTCTAGACTAATATTTTTCTTGTTTTAGAATATTAATGTTTTCTGATAGCCACTCTTTAGTCACTATCTTGAAGTCGACTCATTACTTTTCTCCTTTGATATTTATATTACGAGCATCCGGCATTTCTGTTATGGCTGGCAAGCCCTTCTTTTTGATTTAACCTATCAATTAGAGAGCCTGGACCTGGGATTTGTCCCCATCCTTCTTTTTCCAGCTGGATAAAGACTCTGGGAATTAACATCAAATTCTGTAAAAACACTTCCTGGTTTTAGCGACTGAAATACTTCAATATTAGAAGGAGTAGCAACATATGTTGTATTTCCATTCGGTGACATTTGAACTTTACCAGAATCAATCATCTTTGCTATATTCTTCCTTGACATCCAGCGTCCTACAGTTGACATCTCATCTACAATAGGGTTATCTAAGCCACCAACATTAATTTTAGGTAATTTGGGTCAAATTCTTTGATGGAAGTTGAGGACCAACCACCGACTGACTCCCTACGCTTGGAATCTTCCCTTTAATCCAATCTTTTTCCCTTGCCGATGGCTTCAGGGGAGTTGTTGTATAAGGTTTATTGTAATACTGGTTATACCCCACATAAGCAGAATACAAGGCAGTTCCCCAGCTAAGTGTTTCAGTGATAGGATGGATGCGATTATACCATTCAGCTGTTTGGATTTCTTCGGCTGTTGCTGGCTCAAGTGTAATTGGATTGATCCCTTCTTCAAGGATGTAATGATTAAACTTCGCCATATAATTAGGGTCGCGCCAGCTAGTAATTTCTGACTGTCCATTAAAAATAACGGTCTGTCACATAGCGATGATTGGCCCATTCAGTCTCTGACATCCCTAAACTTCCAAATGGTTTCACATGAGCTTGGGAAATGGCGTTTTTGAGCTCAGGAAATTCTTTTTCTATCTCCTCTTGGCTCATGCCATCTATTTTTTTCTTGAAAGCTGGATCAACCTTAGCTAATTCTGTGGGACTCAAGCCTAGATGATCACTTTTTACTTGGTCATATCTCGCTATAATCAATTTAAGAGCATCCTGACTCATAGTTGCAATAGATACATCAGTATATCCCGTGTTTAAAAAATGTTCATAGGCCTGAATCTTGTCACCATACTTTTCCTCAAGCTCAGCTCGGGACATATCGAATACATCCAGTAGATTCTCACCTTTATCTGTCTTAAGATCTTTATTAAAGTTTGAAATTATTTTCTTCCATTCCGAACGCCTCCCCTTCAGCTTCTCTGCGAGCTTGCCTCGATAATAGATTTCAGCGGCACCGGATAACTTCATATCTTTGACAGCCTTGTCTATGGCCTGTTCTTGTGGTGTCCGATAATCACTCTTTGAAACAGTCTGAATCTTTACGTTCTTGATTCCCTCCACCCAATTCATATCTAGGCCTTCAGTAGAATAATTCCCATTACTGTCTACCAATACCTAACTAAGCTGGGTTGCGCCTTGGATAGCCAGTCCCAATACCTGCAGGCTATCCGAGAAATACTGAGACACCTGAGCCACAAACCATTCCAGTTTGTCTATTTTTTCTTGAATTTCCCGAATACCTATATTTAGTTGAGTTTCAACTTCCATTAAAGCGGAATTCTGAGACCAAAGGTTCCCCAACTGCCCCGTCAGCTAAGCTCCTACATTACGGAAAAAATCCTGATTGTCTGCAATCTGCTTTTCTACCTTTTCTAACTGCTCCTTTTTACTTTTAGTTGTTCCTTTAATAGATCCAAGTCTAATTCGCCATAGCCAGCAACCTCAGCATCAGCGCTCTTATAGGAATCTAGCTCTCCTTGAATATCATCAACAGCCTCTTGCAACTTCTTGATAGCAGGGGATGATAACCTCGGTAAATAGACCTTTACCCGCCGTATAAGCTGCTCCCTGTGAGTTCGCCTGATTCTAAAGATGAAACCAAGTGATCACAACCACTGGATAGCCGATCTGTCACTTGATTAGCTAGCTGCAGATTACTGGCCATGGCTTGGATCAGCTGGGCAGAATCCGTCGCACTATATTTTTTACTCCCATGGCAGACTATTCCTTTCTTTAGTCAGTTTTTCTCTCTCTTTCTCCAAGGACTCTCTTGTTTGACGACTGAACTTTTCCCGAGCTCATCCATCTGGATATCCACATAGTTTCTTGACCCTTTGGTTGAGAGCTGAGGTTTCTGCTAAATCACGACTGAGAGCAGCAGAATTTCTGCGAGGTTCAAAAAGCAAATTTTTCCATTTTGGCAGTTAAATACTGAAAATCCATCGCAAAAATTTCCCAGAGAATTTCTCATATTGACGTTTGAGCCATAAATTCATCTTCTTTTGCTCTACTTGTATAATCTTTTTCATGGAGTTCTTGACGTTCTTTTTCACTTTTATCCGTTTTCATCTTAACTCTCCCAGCGTTTAGCTTGCTCTATATCGAGTTTTTCTATTTTTAGCAGCAATTTCTGGAAATTTTATTGGCCTGAGTTAGAACAGCAGAGCTGAAGTCACTGACAGCCTGCAACATTTGATTGCAGGCCTGACGGCCAGCTTCCATTCCAGCAATTCCAGTCGTATAGGAAAATTCAACTTGTTGATTTTGCGCATTACTTGTATCAAGACCAACTAACTCACTGATTGCATCTGCTGCTGAAACTGTACTTGATTGTATTTTTCCCCATTAGATTCTTTCCTTTACACATTTTTTTCAGTTATTATACCACATCCAAGGTGAAAGAAGAAGCGTGGACAGGTTTTTCTGATGCAGCTTCTATAAATTTCCACTGATTGTCAGCCTTAAGAAAAAGTGAACGATAAAAACCTCAGAAACAAAAATTCTGAGGTTAAAAATTTATTTCACTACAATATTACCAATTTATTTGGTACGCTAATCACTTTTACAACTTCTTTGTCGGCGATTTCAGACTTGATTTTTCTCATCTGCTAGAGCGATTTCCTGCAGTTCCTCACGGCTCAAGTCTTTGGCTACGACTAACTTAGTACGAACTTTACCCTTGATTTTGCACTACGATTTCGACCTCTGCTTCGACCAGTTTGCTTTCGTCATAAGTTGGCCAAGCTACATAGGAGATGCTCTCGCCTGTTTGAGCGACTGCCTGCCAGAGTTCTTCAGCCAAGTGCGGTGCAAAAGGTGCCAGCAATTGGACAAAAGCCTGGCATATTCGACATAGAGCTTTTTCTTCCTTGTTGGTGCATTGACAAAAAGATCATGAGCTGGGCAATGGCTGTGTTAAACTTGAGCTCCTCAATCTGCTCTGTGACAGACTTGACTGTTTCATGGTAGACCTTGTCGAGAGCTCCGCTATTTTCAGTGACGATCTCCTTAGGTTGTAAAGTCAAAGTAAACCCGATCCAGGAACTTGCGGCTACCTTCCAGGCCTTCCTCGCTCCAAGCGATGGAAGCATCCAGTGGTCCATGAACATTTCATAGACACGAAGAGTGTCGGCACCATATTGCTTCACTACATCATCTGGATTGACCACATTCTTCAGAGACTTTAGACATCTTAGCAGGCGCCTGCTCTAGTTCTTCTCCGGTTTCGATGTTGAAGAAGAACCATCGCGTTTTTCACCTTGTCTGTCGCCACAAGTGCACCGCGGCTGTCACGGTAGCTAGTCCCCAGAATCATTCCCTGGTTAAAGAGTTTTTGGAAAGGCTCTTTGGTTGGCACCACTCCGATATCATAGAGAAACTTGTGCCAGAAGCGAGCGTAGAGAAGATGGAGCACAGCGTGCTCTGCGCCACCGATATAAATGTCAACTGGAAGCCAAGCCTTGAGCAGCTCTTCATCTGCTAATTTCTCATTATTGTGTGGGTCAATGTAACGTAGGTAATACCAGCTAGAACCAGCCCATTGAGGCATGGTGTTGGTTTCGCGGCGTCCTTTGACACCATCTTCCCGAGTGACTTCCAGCCAGTCAGTCAGATTGGCCAGAGGACTTTCACCAGTACCAGAGGGGCGGATATCCTTGGTTACAGGAAGGACAAGTGCAGTTCATTTTCGGGACAGCTGTTGAGTGCCATCTTCCCAATGAATGATTGGAATCGGCTCACCCCTAGTAGCGCTGACGACTAAAGAGCCAGTCGCGCAGAGCGATAGGTGACTTTTTCATTTCCGACACCTTCTGCTTCCAGCCAAGCAACCATCTTGTCAATAGCGGCAGCCTTGTCCAAGCCATCTAGGAAGCCAGAGTTAATATGCGGACCGTCTCTCTGTATAGCAGCGTCAGCAACATTGCCACCCTCTAGAACCGGAATAATCTCTAAATCAAACTGCTTAGCAAACTCCCAGTCGCGCTCATCGTAGTGCAGGGAACAGCCATGATAGCTCCTGTTCCGTAGCTTGCAAGCACATAGTCAGCAATCCAGATGGGGATTTCCTTGCCATTGACAGGATTGATGGCATAGGCTCCTGTCCAGACACCGGTCTTCTCCTTAGCCAAATCAGTCCGAGCCAGGTCTGATTTGAGGCTGGCTGCAGTGTTTGTAGTCTGCAACTGCTTGGGCTTGTTCTGTACTTCATAATAGCATCAACAGAGCATGTTCTGGAGCCAAAAACAGCATAGGTCGCACCAAAAAAGGTGTCCGGACGAGTCGTAAAGACGGTGAAGTCCTTGTCTGTGTCCTTAATCTTGAAAGTTACATTGGCACCGGTTGACTTGCCAATCCAGTTGCGTTGCATATCCTTGATAGACTCTGGCCAGTCCAGCTCCTCCAAGTCATTGAGCAAACGTTCTGCATAGGCTGTGATTTTTCAGCATCCACTGACGCATAGGCTTTGCGGACAACTGGATAACCACCGCGCTCAGATGTGCCGTCTGGCAGGACTTCCTCATTGGCGATAGCCGTTCCCAGCTCTTCAACCCAGTTTACTGGCACTTCAGCTTCATAAGCCAGGTCTTTTTCGTAAAGCTTGGTGAAAATCCACTGGGTCCACTTGTAGTAGTTAGGGTCAGTTGTATTAACCTCCCGATCCCAGTCATAGGGAAGCCCAAGAGCATTGATTTGACGCTTAGAGTTGGCAATGTTTTCTGCTGTAAAGTCAGCTGGGATCATTGCCTGTATCCATGGCATACTGCTCAGCCGGAAGACCAAAGGCGTCCCAGCCCATAGGGTGGAGGACATTGTAGTCCCTGCGCACGCTTGTAGCGGCTGAGGATATCTGTCGCTGTGTAGCCCTCCGGATGTCCTACATGGAGTCCTGCTCCAGATGGGTAAGGAAACATATCCAGCGCATAAAAGTTAGGCTTGTCCTTGTCCGTACCTGTCTTGAATGTGTGGTGTTCTGCCCAGTATTTCTGCCATTTTGAGGCTCGATTTCTCTATGATTGTAAAGTACTCATGTCTTTCTCCCAACTTTTGTGATGTTACTATTATACCATTTTTCAAAGGATTTTTGAAAGACGAGAAAAATCAGAAAAACTTCGATTTAGAACTTTTGGCAGACAGATGCAGAATAAAAAGCTTCACCTACTGAGTCACTATACTAACTAACTATCTTTTTATGGGATAAATAGATGTAAGCCAAACAATAAAATTATAAATAAAATGGATACAAATATCCAAAGCCTTGGTGATAATAGATGAGAATTATAATACTGTTTCATTTTTGTTAGCATAATTTTTCCTTTCATTTTTATTATTCATAATAAAAATCAAAAAGTTTAAAAATTTAAAAAGAAAAACAAACTACAAATTGTAGTTTGTTTTGTATATAAAAGGCAGACTTAATTTATCTAGGGCAGACAGAAGATTATTCTATAAATACTCTCACTCCCTCAAGATTTTACTCTTGTTCTTTTTGAATGCCACATACCAATGCCTAGAGCCATAGAGAGACTCCAAGTAGCCAAACAACTGGATTGCTTGACTGACTACCTATTTCAGGTAATTTTCTGTTTTAGAAAGTTCTGCATTTGCTTTGGGTTGAGGGTTTTCTGCTGGCTTAATACGTCACATTCTCTACTTTGCCAGGTAGAGAATTTGCCTCTCGTGATTTAGTGAGGATAATTTTGCTGAGGTGTAGAAGCTTGGTTGTCCTGTTGTTGACCTGGTTTTTGTTTCACCTGCTTGGCTGACCATAGCAGAGCAAAGGAACTGTAGTTGACAAGAACTCCTCCTTACTGATACCACGTTCAGGGAACAGCATCTTGAACACTTAAAATACTTACAAAGTAATATCTAGCCCAATCTTTGCTCAACCGTTGAATACCTGCCAAACCTGTCCAGGATACCAAAGGGTTTGCTGACTTCTTCAGCAAATTTTCCAGTCCACCGACCTGGATACCTAGCTTCGCATCTGGATCTGACTTCTCAAATTCGAGCACTCTACGGAAACCAAGACAGCTTTGATTGTTTCAGGATTTTGCAATGCCTCTAGCCTGATCCGAACCCCAGTGAGCCACTCGGTCCTGTTTAGTCTGAACTTCTACGGATGTACCATCCTGATTAGGTAGAGCGCTTTTTGTTTAGCATCTTCCACATAGCTAGACATATTTCCTTTGAATTAAGCAACCCATTGGACACCTTCTGGATGATCTAGCAATCTGATCCCAAGTCGTTGCTCCTTTTTCTAAGGATCAAAGCTTTCATGTTCGAATGTCTGCCCAAGCATTTTTAGCCTTGTTGTCAGTCATTTCGTTCACAACACCCCAAGGGTCAAACTCGTTCATCCATTTGCCACGCTCTTTATCAAAAACGGCCTGCGCTTCTTCATCTGTCATCCCATCGCCCTTATAGGCCAAGTAATACCAGTCCGCTTTGCTGGATCATAGGTTGGACAGCCACCTAAAACAACAGCTCCACCATTAAATTGACCTGAGTCCACCATTAGGGCCCCCGTTTTTGACGTTCCCCATTTTTGCTTCAACAACATTCTCCTCTGGCCAAACCCAGACATCTCCTTGATTGGCTCCCATTTGTGCAATAGCCCGTTGTTTTCTTCCTCGGACATTGCTCAGTTATTTTCATTGACATTCTAACTCGCTTAGCAAATCACTTCATCCACAGTCCTGTAACAGGTAGCTGGAGCTTTCTTGATCTTGTACCTTTTCTTCAGCTGGCTTTCTCTGTTTGGTTTGCTTGAATCTGGTCGTCGGTCGCTTGGACAGTCTGATCTTGACTTGCTGATCAAGCTGGTTTGTTTCAGGGTCTTAGCAGCTCAGCAGAATTCGCTTCTGACTCTTTTGTATCATCAGCATAAACCTTGAGTCGCTCAATCACAGCAGCTGTTGACAACAATGCCCTATACAAGAAAATATGGCGGTAAAGCTCTTTCGGTTTGATCTCAGCTTATTTGTATCATAGTGTTTATTCATTTGTGTACTCTTTTTAAGTAATAAAATCGACAAAAGAAGTGACTGCAGAGCAATTGCCTTTATGGAAAAATGAATGCTAAGGCAAGATATTCTCTGCACTCTTATATATTTCATACCATTCGGATCGTGGTAAGTCTACATCATAGCTACGCTAGGACGAATGCGCTCAGTTCATTGTCCCAATAATTGGTTGCATATTGGCTGGATGAGCAAAATCCCAAAGCTAGCACCATCGCTTCCAGATGAAACTGTATTGGTAGTAGCGAAACGCTTCGATGTTATTGTCAATTGAGCATATTAGGGTTCTCCATAAACAAACGCTTAAGCAGTGCAACGACCACGGCTGAATCGTAATATTGTAAGCGACAGTAGTCCAACACTCCACCATCGTGAGTTGACAGCAAAATGATTATGCATATTGGCATTTGAAACCTTGATCAATCATCACTGTATGAGCCGGCCCAAACTGCAGTTGATTAATGATCAGGGTTGCTTAACGCTCTTTTTGCAAAAGCTCAATTTGATAGGGAGTTTGGTTACTCACACCAAAGTCTGCACTTTTCCAGCTTGGTGAGACTATCAGAGAACTGAGCTACTTCTTCTGGCTCAACTGGGCATCAGGCCGATGAAGGAGAAGGACGTCCATGTAGTCTGTTTGGAGCCTTTTCAAACTTGCCTCTACCGAGTCAATAATACTCTTTGAAAATCAAAATGATAGTTGGTATGTACATCACGCAGTCCACACTTTGACTGAATGAGGACTTGATCACGTGAGATTCCTGCATCTTTTAATCCAATAGCAAACTTTGTTTCCGATTCACCTCCTCCATATACATCCGAGTGATCAAAAAGTTAAATCCCTACTTCTTGAGCTGTCGTCAGAATATCTACTATTTCTTCGGATGTTTTTTGGGCCATCCGCATACAACCCAAAACAAGTTGACTTGCTTGTTCTAATTCATTTCCAAGCAGTATATTTCATGTAGTTAATCCCATTTCTTTAAAAACTGGCTGATCAATTAGAGAGAGTTCATGAATCTTTACATTTTCTGTTTCAAAGACAATAAATTCATTATCTTCTTTCAAGAAACCGGATGGAATGTAGAGATACTGGATGGGCCCTTGACTCCAATAGCGTCCCAGATTGAAGCCATTGACACTGATGCAACCTTATGCCATATTTTTGAACAGTCCAATAAATGTGTCAGCAATCTCATCTAATTTTACATTAAATTTGTAGAAAATGGGTGATGAAACTATCTCTGGAACAGGATCTAAACACTCTAATTTGTCCAACATGGCTTCGTCAAACTTCAGAGCATAGTGCTTCCAACCCTTGCGAACCGATGAGTTAATCATAATACCACCCTTAACTCCCTTAGACTGACTAGGAGCATTTAAGCTTAGCCATAGTTAACTCATATTTTCTACCAAAACATCAATTTTGAATACGCTCTGGTCTCTGCTGAGCATTTTCATCCCCAATTTCTTCCCGATACTGAGTAGCCAGATGTTCTTGATTGACATAGAAGTGCAGAGTGATGCGTTTCACATGCTACGAGACGCTCCTCATGATCAGTGATCAAATGTCAGAACGATAGAGAATACTACATATGATTCTGACCAATTCGCTCCATTGGCTGAGGGTAATCATGCAAGATTTCTTCTATAGTTTGTGGAGCTACATCCAAAAGAGCTTAGCTGTACCGTCTACTGGAAAACTTCCATAAGTTTATTTGCCCGAACAATCAGCTCCATCTGCTCTAGATCAGGAAGAGTTCATGAGTTACACGTTGCAGCATAGTATTTCTCAGTTGGAACACCAGAAACAGGAGACATCAAAATCATAAGAGGTAATCATGGCAGATCTCTTGTTTTTACTGAGCAGAGCAACCACTGATAAATCCAAAATTAGTACCACCTCATGAAGAGATTCATACTGCCAATCTGCATCATCTCTTTGACGTCTTGAGGCAAGATCTTCACACTCGTCGTACAATTTCCTCACCCCAACGACTGAGACCAGCCATCCCAAAATTCAGTACACATAAGGGCCATTTTCCCATGTCGCTCCATAAAGGCACGCAGATTATCCGTATTTTCATTAGCCTGGGAACCAAAGTTTCCAGTCACAAAGATATCATCTTCAATCAAGGTACCTGATTCTAAAGCTTCAATCCAAGTTCCATCCGAAGTAAAGAGAGGAACACTGACGCCTTGATCACGCATCATTTGTGCAATACTGCGCATATATTCCTTATCTTCAGCATAAGAGCCATATTCATTCTCCACTTGCATCATGAGAATAGGACCACCCTCTGTAAACTGATAAGGCAATAGTTTTGGAAAGAGCCAATCATAAAAGCGACCGACTTTTTCCAAAAAGAGAGCGTCATTCACACGAAAGCGCATGCCAGGATAGTTTAAAAGAGGCAGGCATACCTCCCGAGTCAAACTCAGCACAGATATAAGGAGTAGGGCGAACGATCAAATGAAGTCCCATCTCCTGAACCAGGTCGAAATATGCCTCAAAATCCAGAAGTCCATCAGTTACATAATGCCCTTCCTGAGGCTCATGTAAGCTCCAAGGGATATAGGTTTCCACTGTATTGTAGCCCAAGGCCTTTAAATTATGAAGGGTTTCTCTCCATTGGTCTGGATGCAAACGAAAGTATTGGATAGCTCCTGATAAAATTTTGAAAGGTTTACCATCAAGGTAAAATTCATCACGTATTTCAAAACTGGTCATATTATAACTCCTGCTGTTTGTCAGCCATCTTCACAAATGGCAAGATGAACAAGAGTTGAGATCGCAATGTTGATTAAAGACAGAACGATAGCACGCCAGTCAAAGGCTGTCGCAAAGAATCCATACAGAACTGGGGGCATCACCCAAGTTACGTTCTGAGTAACAGGAGCAACCAGACCCCAAGCTGTTGCCCAGTAAGATACTGTTACCATTAGAAGTGGAGTCAATACATAAGGGATAAACATAATTGGATTTAGGACGATCGGCAAACCATACATAACTCGGTTCACCGATATTTAAGATCATTGGGAAAATACCCAGTTTTGCCACTTCGCGATAGTGTTTGTTTTTAGCCTGCCACAGAATGGCAATCGCAACACCAATGGCATCAAACCATACAAAAGCACCAAATGAGTTGTCTGTCCACATATGTGGAATTGTTTGACCAGCTTGGAAGGCTTCCAAGTTAGCCAACATAGTCACCTAGAGGCGCTGGCCATAACTGGAGCCAAAACTGTTTCCACCGTGAAGACCAAAGAACCAAAAAATCTTATTGAGAAAGACAATTAATAAAACTGCCCAGAGCTTTTGTGACATACTAAGAAGAGGGCTTGAAGGACTTACTGTAAATCAGTTGATCATCAAGTCGCCAGTTACGGTATTGAAAATATAAGTCGTAATCCCCACAACATACATAGCGATAGTACCAGGAATGATAGACAGGAATGGCTTCATGATAGCTGGAGGAACAGAGTCAGGAAGCTTGATAGTCCAATTGCGGTTCATGACCTTACAGAAGATAATAACTGATACAAATCCGATCAAAATAGCTGTAAAGTAACCGCGAGCACTAATCTGGTCTCCTGGAATAACACCATTTAAAGTAACTGCTAAGCTATTTCCCGTTAACTTGAACTCAGGTAATTTTTCTACAGCCTTTTTGACTGTGACTATCACCCAGCTAATTCAAAGGTCTTCGAGATAGATCCACCAATTGTGATGACAGGAAGCCACTGCACCTAAACCCAGCAGATACTTTATCCGTATTATAAATACGAGCAATATTGACACCAAAAAGTAAACAAGAATAGGAGAACTACAATTGGAATACTTCTATCACAAATACCAACTAGTTGATATCGATCAGCCATTTGAAAAGTCGTCGTAATCCAAGTCCAGCCAAATTGCCTGGCAAATCAGCCAGAATACATTAATCATCAGTGCAAAAGATCCTGTCATGATTACTGGCATGGTCCCCAATAAATGAGATCACGAAGAGCAACTAAGAACTTCTGGTTCCCTACCTTGTGGCAATGGGCATAAAGACGCGCTTGCCATTTATCCATTAAACTGCTCATATGAGTCTCCTCCTTAGTTTTTCTAGTTTTTGGTGTAGTTCAATAATTTCTTTAGCCAAATCTACAAAGGCAATACTTGTCATGAGATGATCCTGACCATGAATCATAAACAAATTAATCCTCGTTTCTTTCTCCTTGAGCTTCTTTTTGTTAGCATATCTGTCTAGAGCATGATGAGGCTTCCAGTAGAAGTAGCCTGGAGCTTGTGACAGCTTAGACTCCGCTTTTTCAAAAATCCCTTGTTTCTTTGCCTGATATGGCTTCGACCACTGGGACTTTGCTTCCCACCATACATAATCAGTTTGCGTATGCAATTTCTAAAGATGATTGATCTGTCATATACTCTCCTACTGCATCAGCTTCTGCAAAATTCAACACCTTATCCTCCTCTCATCATGCCATAATCTATCATTTGGAGATTACGTCAGATTGGAGTAGCTGATGGGTGCAAGCTTTTCTTTAAAACCGTCTAATAAATAGCGAGACTTGAGAGCCAAGTAAAACAACATCCACCTGATGATTGGCTAAATAGTTTTCTGCCTCTGGAACTGGGACCGCAAAAAATATTCGCTGATAGCCCCTTTTTCTTCTAAAACTTTTTGCATCTTGTTAGCCATTAGACTCATACTCATACCAATGCGCAGACCAACATGATTCTTTTGTTTCATCTCTTTCTCCTCCTTATTGTTTGAAAAGTTCATTTAAAAATTAAAACAAACTCATTATTTATAATACTATAAATAAAAGAGCTGTTTTTATAATTTCAAGTTTATTATTAATTTTCTATAAATATTATCGAATAGCAGAAAATGTCAACGCTTCCATATTGAGTTTTAAAAGGGATTTTTGATAATATATCAAAGAGGTGGAAACTATGGCATTAACACGAAAACAAGCCGAAATCAGGGCAACTATTTCAGATCAACTCTATGCAAAACGCCCTATCTCGTATTGACATTGCGAAAAACACATATTACCCTGCTACAAAGGACATTCATGACGAACTCATTAAAGACGCCTGGTTCAAGAACTAGGGGGCTAAACGCTTGCTGAGAGTGTTGGTCGTAAAAAGACCCTATTAGATATTGTCTCCTCATGACGGCCTTCTATCTCGGCTTTGAGGATATCCTGAAAAATACCTAGCTCTGGTCATTGCGGATAATGTTGGAGAAATTTTTGCCAGTGAATGGCATCCTCATCATTGGAAAACCAAGAAGGCCTAGCGATATAGAGCTGATCCAGCTGATTAGTCATTTTTCTGAGAAAACATAAAGACATCCACATTTCAGCGATTGGAATTGGTCTGCAGGACATGTAAAACTCGAAGAAACTCAAGAGATTATCTCCAACAATCCTCTTTTGGAGAATATCAACCTCAAGTTTATTCAAGATTCATTTGATGTGCCTGTTTATCTAGGAAACAAGTCCCACTGCTAACCTTAGCTGAACGATGTTACCTACCATCCAACTGATAGATAGTTTTATCGTTTACCATGTAGCTAGAGGATACATTGCTCCTATATGTACCAAGGACGTATCTACAGCCAGCAAAACTTTTTAATCAGGAGGAGTTGGCCACACGGTCGCATCAATCCTGAAGGCAGACATTGTCCTTGTGGAAAAATAGACTGTTTACAAGTCTATACTGAGTGAGAGTGCTTTAATGAATAAGGCAGGACTCCTTTACCGTAGCTTGCGCGTCTCCTTACTGCAGAACCTTGGTTGGTGACTCCGTGATATCAACTCAGTACTCTTATGTCTCGCCTAGAGACTGGGTGATCTAGGGAGCATTGAGCTCATTAACACGGCCTGTAAGTATTTGACTATTTCGATTTCTAACCTCTGTCAGCTCATTGATGCTGAGGCGAATTTATCTTGATGGTGAAATCTTATCCGATTATTTCAGAGCTTATTCTTTCTCAACTGCACATGCTGGTCCAGCTTTTCCCTCAGCACAAAAGCAACCTGAGATCATTATTAAACCATATTCTCATTTAAACGTTGCCAAGGAGGCTACCAGTCTCTGCATCCATGCAGAGTTTCTGGACAAAGACAAGGTATAGATCCAAAAAAGGCTAGGAACATTTATTATGTTCCTAGCCTTTTTAGTCTGATATTTACTACTTTTAACGATTGATAGACCTTGCAATCATAGACACTGTATGTCAGCTGCCCTCGAAGAGCCTTGCTCATGGCAAAGATATTCTCAACTGGTGCTAAGCAACCATATCCTGAGTCTCCGATATGCTGGATATCCACACCACATATTTTATTACGGATAGCCATTTGTTTGACGATATCAGGATCAGAGCTTTCTTGACTTGTTCCAATGGCACTCATGACAAGAGCTCCTTTTCGGTGGGCTAGTTGAACGATACTCTTTAAATCAGCCTCATCAAAACCTGGAACACTACCTACAGCTGGTGCCAGAATAATATCAGCTCCTGCCTCAATAAACTGCTCGATTGCTCCTAGATCAGCAACTGGTTCATCCACCCCTGCCCCGTGCATCTTCCCAGCTATCAATAGACCAGAGAAGTTCTCTTTGACAAGCTTAATCGTATGAACAATCGCCCTATTGGTCACACCAGTACCCGGATTTCCAGTCAAGCAAATAAAATCTACTCCGTACTTTTCAGCTTCCTGAATCGTCAGAGGCTAGCTCGCCTCCCCTCATTGATTTCCTGACGTTCTTCAGCCATCTGAGCCTGCGGATCGAGCAGGTTCTAAGTTGACGCCAATAGGCCTACCAACTAAACGATGCAATTCCTCTACAAAGGTTCCCTTACCAGTCAAAGCATCCACATAGGGATTGAAAAGATCAATTCCATTCAGAAGAATCAAATCCGCACCAAAAGCCCTAGCTATTTCCGAATTGGTAATATCCCCAATATAGGATTCCTTAAAGCCACGTTTTCTGATAAAATCACGCCCCTCACTGGCCTTAATGCTTTTGTTTGAGCTCAGAAGCCGTCATGCTTAGGTTTCTGAAGCATTGGCGCTAATAAATCGTTTCACCATATCACTACCTCTTTTGTTTACAATCTATCAACTATTATTCTTAATTATTTATTTTCAGCTTTTTATTTATATTCTATTACCAATTAAAGTATAACACATTCCCAAACAAATGTAAACGTGCAGGCTATATAAGAAAAATCTACTTGCTTAATAAAAAGTAGATTTCTTGATTGTTATATAGTAACGAGAGCTTAAACTCTAAAGTAGTTAGCTAGAAACCAATCCTTATTTTTAACTTTTTGATCATAAAATGGATGATTAATAAAAGCAAGGATAATAACAAGAATATAACTTAGCATAAAAAGGAATTAGAAAGATGATCCCCCGCTAGCATTCTGCAATACTACTCCATAGGATTCCTTGTATTCATTTTACCACCGAACTTGGAGCACTATCAAATACTTTAGTAATTGATTCTTTCATCAAAACTTGTTTTTAAAAGTGCATTCACTTGTGTCATAGGAAACCAAGTCATAAGCTGTTGCAAAGTTTTCTACAACCGATCCTATAGAAAGATAAACTCCTGAAATAAATCCAGATAAAGGTACCGACGATCGTACTTAAGTGGTAAAAAGCTGAACTTGTTCGAATAAAGGCTAATATAGGAAGAACAATAGCAGCTGACAAGACTGTTGATAAGCTAACAATTCCAAAAATCTTTAGATAGCCCATAGCCGAATAATCTAGAAGTGAACTAAAACCATTGAAAATCCCAATCGCAAAGACACAAGAGAACATGGTGAGGATAATCCCAAATAGGATTGCAAAAATAGCATAGGATAGTTCAACCTGAAATTAGAAATGGGACTAACCTTGAAATCTTCACTCAGTTTCTTTTCTTTATCTGAGACCATTACTCCAAACGCTCCCAAAGTACTGGTCATAGAAATAATCGTCGTCAAACCTGATATCAACCAATAGTTTACCATCTTAATCGTATTGCTCGAAGCAGTGTCACTGCCTAACGCCTCCTTAATGGCATCAATCTGGATTTGGCCTAGAAAGACTTGATAGACTAAAATTAAGATAATAACTGACAAAGAATGACATGAAAAACGCAAACGATCTCTCGTGTATACTCTCCTATTTCTAGAAATTAGCTCAAACATTCATTTCTCCTCCTGTTTCTTTTAATAAATTTAAATAAAATGTTTGCTTCCAAGTTTGAATATTCCACATTAGATGCTTCAATGATAGACTTATCTTGGTTTTCGAAATAATTTCCATCATTTCTTCAACAGTAACATCTTTAAAAACAATCTCTCTTTCTGACATAATTTGACATTTTGTTCATAAATTGCGATACCGACAGTGATGTTACAGACTGGCCCTTCTTTTAAGCGTAAATTCAAGTTAGTTGTCGAATGCTTTTTCGATAAAAGTGGCAATATCTCCTGAGTAATAAAGGTTACAGAAATTAAAACATAGAAGAATATCACATCCAGCCATCTCTTCTAAATAATGAGTGATGAGAACTACCGTCATATTATCTTTCTTATTCAACTGATAAATGGCATCCCATAAATCATGTCGAGATTTCGGATCTAGACCAGTGGTTGGCTCATCAAGCAATAAAAGTGATGGTTGAGGTAGCAGACACGAGCAATATCTACTTTGCGTTTCTGCCCTCTGACAAGCACCCATATTTTTATTTTTTAATAGATGCAACATCTAGATAGTTTTGTAAATCCTTCATCCTCTCCAAGACCTTGGTCTTAGATAAGCCATACAAGGCACCTCTAGATACCAAATTTTCCTCTACTGTTAAATTTTCATCCAAACGATTGCTTTGAAAAACGATTCCGATATGGCGATAAAAATCTTTTGTGGATAGAGGATGTCCGTCAACTTCCCAGCTAATTTCTCCTGAGCTTTGTTTGAAATTTTGAATGAGGAGATTAAAGAGAGTCGTTTTACCAGCACCATTGGGCCCAGAAGTCCATAGAACTTCCCTTCTTCCAAAACTAAATCAATTCCCTTTAAGGCTTCAAAAGAGCCATAGTTTTTCTTAATATTTTTAATCTAATGTCCATTTTTCCCAAATTCCTTCCTCAAGAAGAAGTAACTTCTTTTTCTACTCCACTATTATAGAGATCATTAAACCGAAGTGTGAGGATATTCATGTCCTATTTAAAAAACTCTATGAGTTCCTAGACTCACAGAGTTCTGTTGCTTATTCATCAATTTTACTATAGCGTCTTATATCCTGCTCCCAGTCCAGTCTCATGTTCTCCTTAAGGACATCTTCTGGCAATAGCTCTAGCATTAGCTTGACCTTTTGATAGTTATCCTCAGCTTTTTCGAGATTATTTTCCAAGAAGAGGGCGATTTTCCACTGAAGCGCATAGCTAAAGACTCGATCTTGAAAGTCATTTCTCCTTGACATCATATCTTCCAGGACTCTTAATATTTCGGGTAGTCGGTCATATTCTTGATAGTGAGACAAGACACCCGCCGCAAAAATGATTCTGGCCTGGATTTTTTCCAATCCATTGGTCGGATAATCAGCTACTGCCACAAGTAACTTGTTTAGCAAACAAGTAAACTCCTTCTTGTCAAAATCTTTCAAACCAAGAGCCAACAGGCGTAAATCAATGATTTCTAGATCTATTTCCGTCAATTTTTCTTTGGCCAAAGCCTGATCCAGATATTCATCTATTAAGCCTTGATCATAGGCAATATTTCCCGTTAAAACCATATCATTCTTGGCCTGCTTAATCTGAAGATAAAGTTGTTCTTCCTCAGGCAACTGATCAAAATATTTCCGATAGATTTCCTCGATCATTTCTTCTCTCTGCTGAGGCATTCTCCATCGCCATAGTGATAAAGCTTTTCCAAGCGATACTTCAATTCAAGATAGCCTGATGGCAATTCAGATCGCTCTCTATTTGCTAGCCTATCCAGTGATACTTCCAGTTGCTCAGCAATATAGAGCTGTTGCGATAGTAGGCAGAGACTGACCTTTTTCAATTCGCTGTAGTTGTCGCGTTGTCAAAATGTCTTCTACTCCACAAATTGCCTGACGACTCAAGCCTTTTTCTTCTCTTAGAGTTGAATTTTTCTGTCCTAAGCTCTTCCTTGAATTCCACATCAGGATCTCCTTCTTCCAGATATTTCCTATTATAGCATAATTTGATTATCAAAATTTATCTCTACAGCTACAAATTAAAAACCTGACCAGAAAACTTTGTCTTAAGCTTATCTAGTCAGGTTTTTACGTCTTCTTATGACTTGTTTGTTGCCAAATAATCACACGATCTTCAGGACTTCCATACATACCATCTCCTTCTTGGACATCAAAGGTCGTAAAGAAGTCGTCAAAGTTTGGCAGCTGCACATTGGTCCGAAGCTTAGCTGGTGCATGGACATCCACGCTTGCCAGGAGTTTCATATATTCCTCCCGCCCCTTCATCCGCCAGATGCGAGCAAAGTTGGTAAAGGAATTCCTCTGCAGAGAAATCAGCTTCTTTCTTGGCTGCTTCTGAAAGGGTCTTCTGCAATACCGCCTAGATCTGCCACATTTTTCTAGAAACAGTCAGCTTACCATTGACCTTAGCACCATAGGAATCCTGTCCTTCGAACTGATCAATGACCTTTTGAGTCCGTTCGGTGAAGACTTGGTAGTCGTGCTCCGTCCACCAGTTGTTGAGGCTGCCATTTTCATCAAAGGAAGCGCCATTGGTATCAAAAGCATGAGAAATCTCATGGGCGATGACCGCTCCGATACCACCGTAATTGGCTGATGAGGATTGGTGCAGGTCATAGAAAGGCGCCTGCAGGATAGCCGCTGGAAAGACAATCAGGTTTTTCTGTGGATTGTAGTAGGCATTGACCATGTGGGCGGGCATTCCCCATTCCTTGTAATCCACCGGATGGTTCCCATTTGCTCCAGCTATAAGCAATATCAATCTGGCTCAGCTTCTGAGCATTTTCAAAGAGTGTCAGATTTTCATCCACGATCTTGCGAGAATAGCGTTCAGGCAGCTCGTCAGGATAGCCAATATAAGGCTTGATGACATTGAGTTTGACAATAGCCTTGTCCCGAGTTTCTGGTGTCAGCCAGTCATTCTGGCTCAGGCGGTTTTTGTAAACTTCGATCATCGTCGCCACTTTCTGCTCTACATCAGCCTTGGCTTCTGGTGAGAACTTCTGACCGGCATACCAGAGACCTACAGCTTGATTAAAGGGACCTTGAGCCAGGTAAAAGGCTGCTTTTTTCTTATCCTGAGCCTGAGGTGTCCCAGATAGAGCAGCGATGATAAGCCCCTGCCAAGACACGGAATGTCATCCGTTAGATAAGGTGTCGTATTGCGGACCGCAGAGAGAATCAGCAGAGCATGGAGTTTATCCCAGTTAGCGGATGTATAGATATCCTTAGCCGCCTGCCAAAAACGCTCTTCTGGCACAATGACTTGGTCGGGTTCTTGACCGATTAACTTGGTAGAAAATATCCGCCAGAGGCAATTCTGGTACCAATGCTTTGAAATCGTCCCACTTATAAGGATGGTAGAGCTTAGCATACTCAGAGCTTTCTTCACTAGACAGAACATACTGAGCAAAGACAGCATCCAGCTCCAAGACTTTATCCAAAAGGTCCTTGATTTCTTCTTCTGCAAAGTCAAATTTTGCCAGCAAATCTTCCTGTGTCTTGCGCCATTTTGCAAGGAGATCCGCCTTCTGCGGATGGTCCTCAACATAGTAGGTCGTGTCTGGCAAAATCGTTTCCCAGTCCGTCTGCCCGAGGACATTGATACGAGCATCCATAAAGTCAGGCGCTACACAAAGGAAAAATAAGTAAAGCTTACCAGCCAGCTCAAAATCAGCAATCTTAGAGCATAGTCTTCAAAGACGCTGAGGTTGCGAATTTCATCAATATAAGCACGCGCAGGCTCAATCAACCTCTTCCCGCTTGTCATAATCCGCTGCCAAAGCGATGGTAAGCAACAAAGTTCTGCAGAATGGCATCTTCTGGCACTCCATCGCCAGCCAACCATTTGTCGGTCGTAGAGGCATAGGGTCTTCAATTTCCTCAGCTAAGTCCATAAAAGCCACCTGTAACTGGCTTATCATCAGGAATAACAGCTGTCTTAGCCCATTCGCCATTTATTGCATCATAAAAATCATCTTGGAGTCGTGTCATCTTTTTCTCACTTTCATGCTTTTTGATATAACTTATCAAAATCTACTTATTTTTCAAACATTTCTTATAATATTTTAGAGATTTATTAAAATTAACTTGACTTAATTTTGTTTTAATGTATATTAAATTCATGAGGGTGTATGAGATGATTACGATTAAAGATTTGACTGTCAGCTATCAGGGCCAGCTGGCATTAGACAAGGCAAACTTAAATATAAATGGCCCTACTATTACGGGAATTATCGGTCCAAACGGAGCGGGAAAATCCACCCTAATTAAAGCACTCTCAGATTATTGATCATAGGGACAAGCCTTGCTAAAGGGTAACCCCTTGAAGCTAGAACGAAAAACAGATTGCCTATGTAGAACAAAAAATCAATATTGACTATAACTTTCCTATCAAGGTAAAAGAGTGTGTTTCTCTTGGGCTTTACCCTAAGATTAAACTCTTCCAAAGATTAAAAACTTCTGACTGGGGTAAGGTCAAGCAGGCCTTGAAAATTGTTGGATTGGAGGATTTTGCTGAACGTCAAATCAGTCAGCTATCCGGTGGTCAATTCCAACGGGTCTTGATTGCACGTTGCCTAGTACAAGAGGCGGATTATATTTTCCTTGATGAGCCCTTTGTTGGCATTGATTCTGTCAGCGAAGAAATTATCATGGGGACTTTGCGACGTCTAAAAGAAGAAGGGAAGACCATTTTGATTGTGCACCATGATTTAAGCAAGGTGACGGCTTATTTCGATCAGATGCTCCTGCTCAATAAGAGGTCATTGCCTTTTGGACCAACCGAGGCTACTTTCACTAAAGAAAATATGCAAAAAACCTATAGTTTCAGCTCTTTATGAATGGAGGTGCCTAAGATGATTCAAGAATTTATTCAAAGGTTGCATGACTTCCCTTTCTACAAAACGCTTTGATTACATCTATCGTTATTGGAGTTGTTGCTGGAGCTGTCGGCGGCTTTATTATACTGCGGGGGATGTCACTCATGGGGGATGCTATCTCTCATGCGGTTCTGCCCGGTGTGGCTCTGTCCTATATTCTAGGGATTAATTTTTTCATTGGAGCCATCACATTTTGGACTTTTGGCCTCGTTATTATCACCTACATCAAAGGAAATTCTATTATCAAAGGTGACACATGCCATCAGGATAACTTTTTCTTCTTTCTTGGCTCTGGGAGTCATTTTGATTGGTGTTGCTAAAAGTTCTACCGACCTCTTCCATATCCTCTTTGGGAATATCTTGGCTGTACAGGACCTTGATATGTGGATTAGTATCGGAGTAGCCCTTCTAGTTCTACTAGTTATCGCCATTTTCTTTAAACAGCTCCTAATTACATCATTTGATCCGCTGCTAGCTCAGGCTATGGGGATGAAGGTGAGTTTCTATCACTATTTACTGATGATTCTATTGACTTTTGGTTTCTGTAACAGCCATGCAAAGTGTGGGGACTATTCTGATTGTCGCTCTCTTGATTACACCAGCGACAGCCTACCTCTTTGCTAACAGTCTGAAAACCATGATTCTGCTGTCCTCAGGTTTGGGCGCTTTAGCTTCTGTATTGGGCCTCTTTATCGGCTATAGCTTTAATGTTGCAGCTGGTTCCAGTATTGTACTAACCTCTGCTCTGATCTTTTTGGTTTCATTTTTTATCGCTCCTAAACAGCGATATTTAAAAAGAAAAGAAAATAAAATTAATTTATGGAGGATTTTTTCTGATGAAAAATGTCGTTATTTAGTTTTGCTCTTAGTAGCTATTGTAGGGCTAGCGGCTGCTCTAGTCAAAAAAGCAGTTCTGACTCTAGCTCTTCAAGCTAAATGTCGATTTGCAACCAATTCAATTATCGCGGATATCACAAAAATATCGCTGGCGATAAAATCAACTGACAGATATTGTCCCCGTTGGTCAGGATCCGCATGAATATGAGCCCCTGCCTGAAGATGTCAAAAAGACTTCTAAAGGCTGACCTCATTTTACTAGCGGTATCAACCTAGAAACCAGCGGCAATGCTTGGTTCACTAAAGTTGGTCAAAAATGCCAGAAAAGAAGAAAACAAGGACTACTATGCTGTCAGCGATGGCGTTGAGTCATTTTACCTAGAAGGCCAAAATGAAAAAGGAAAAGAAGATCCTCATGCTTGGCTCAACCTGGAAAATGGGATCATCTATGCAAAATATTGCTAAGCGTTTGATTGAAAAGGACCCTGACAATAAGGCCACTTACGAGAAAAATCTCAAAGCTTATGTGGAAAAACTGACCGCTTTGGACAAGGAAGCCAAGGAGAAATTCAACAACATTCCAGAAGAAAAGAAAATGGTTGTGACCAGTGAAGGGTACTTCAAATACTTCTCTAAAAGCCTACAATGTGCCATCAGCCTATATCTGGGAAATCAACACTGAAGAAGAAGGGACTCCAGACCAAATCAAAAGCTTGGTTGAAAAACTGCGCAAGACCAAAGTCCCGTCTCTCTTTGTCGAATCAAGTGTGGACGACCGTCCGATGAAGACCGTTTCTAAAGACACAAATATCCCAATCCACGCTAAAATCTTCACTGACTCAATCGCTGATGAAGGCGAAGAGGGTGACAGCTACTACAGCATGATGAAATACAATCTGGATAAAATTTCTGAAGGATTGGCCAAATAATGATAAGAGGTTAGGAAGACAAAATCCTAACCTCTTTATTTTTCTGGAGAAGGAGCTACATGGAGTCGCTCTCAAATTTTCCAGTCAAATTATTCGAAAAAATCCTATTCGCATGTACAATGAAAGCTATCAAAATATAGAATGGAGACTTCCCTATGACAACTTTTTCTCGAAATCCTGCAACCTTTACTGGAAAAACAACTGCAAGTCAGCGATACAGCCCACGATTTTAGCTTGACAGCATTGACTCTCAAAAGAAAACTCTGGTTGACTTTGCTGGCAAAAAGAAAGTCCTGAGCATCATCCCATCTATCGATACTGGTGTCTGCTCAACTCAGACTCGTCGTTTCAACCAAGAACTCTCTGACTTGGACAACACCGTTGTTATCACAATTTCAGTTGACTTGCCTTTTGCTCAAGGCAAGTGGTGTCGTACTGAAGGCATTGATAATGCTGTCATGCTCTCTGACTACTTCGACCATTCTTTCGGCCGTGACTATGCTGTCCTCATTAATGAATGGCACCTTTTGGCCCGCGCAGTTCTAGTTTTGGACGAAAACAACACTGTGACCTACGCTGAATATGTCGATAATATCAACACCGAGCCTGACTATGATGCGGCGATTGCAGCAGTTAAAAACTTATAATCATCACGACCACTCAACCTGAGTGGTCTTTTTGTGTCTTATTTTGAAAAAAGAGAGTCTAAAACTTTTGATAGAACTGGCCCTAAGATTATTTCTTTTCTCACTTATGAAACAAATCCTCTTAAGTTCTGACACCTGCAAAAGAACTCCCCCTGTTACCAGAGAGAGTCTGAAAAATACGATTCGTTTTAGAAAGCTTAAACAATTCTTCCTTGATCGACAACTAGTTTTCTGCCTTGTAGACCTGATGGAGTTAGGTTAGTCGCAGAAATAAAAGTGGATAGTCAATATTCTTAGCATCTAGGATGGTAATGTCAGCCTGCTTGCCAGTATCAGAGCTACCAATCTATCTTGACGGTTAACTGGTAAGTACGCATTGATGGTTACAGCATTGAGAACTTCTCGGCGTCAGACGCATCGCAAGCAGCCCTAGTTGCGCGACGAACTACGAGTTAGCAGTTGGACAGGAGCCCTGGATTGCTGTCGGTGGTCAGGGTAATGGCCATACCAGCTTCCAGCATCTTGCGGGCTGGTGCATAGGTATCTTCCATCAGACTGAAGGTGGTTGCCGGCAGGAGATTCCCGATAACCTTGGCTACTGCCATCTTTGCGAATACCCTCATCGGTCGCTACCATCAAGTGCTCTGCACTAGTTGCTCTGAGTTCAGGCTACCATCTACCCCGCCGATAGATTCGATTTCATCAGCATGGATACGGAGCTTGAAGCTCATTTCCTTAGCCTTTAGAAAGCAAGTAGCGCGACTCTGTCAGCTGTAAAGACACCTTTTTCACAGAAAATATCACAGAACTCAGCTAGATTTTCTGCCTTTACCCGAGGTAGCATTTCCTCGACGACTGAGCTCCAGATATTCCTGAGAACGTCCTTATATTCTGGTGGAACGGCGTGGGCGTCATAAAAGGTCGAAACTAGGTCAATCTCATGGTCCGATCCAGAGCTCCACCAACATCTAGCTGACGCTTCTCTGTTTTCAGTCCAAACCATAGCCACTCTTAGCCTCACGGTCGTCACCCATCGGCAACATAAGTCAATAACTTCTTAGATTTATCGTAAAGATTTTTCAAAAGAAGCTTCTCGCGTCGCTCGAACTAGTACTGAGAATACCATGCTTGAGGCAAGAATTTCCAGATAAAGGGACACCCGGCTAACTTTCTTAGCAAATTCATGCTCCCGACTGCCACCGTAGACCAAGTGAGTATGACAGTCCAGTCAAGCCGGGTGGCAATCTTGCCTCTCATAAGACTGGATCTTAGTATCAGGTCCAGCAGACTGGCATCGGCTCTCCGCTACGACTGCTAGGATTTTTGCCGTCTTTGACTGCAAAGTGTGGCCGTCTTCTAACACTCAGAGCTTCCTTCATCTCCGCTCCGAAAAGGGGTGCCCAAGATCATTAGGACAAAAGACTTGATTAAAGTGAGTTAATAGTAAATCAACAGTCATGCTTCTTCCTCCATTCATTTTCAACACTACTTGCTTTTCATCATAATACACTATCGTCAAATTATAGTCAAAAGCTTTTTAAAAATAGGAAAATCTTCTTTTCTATCACTCTTGACTCTACATGGACGGACTTCTTGTAGAATAAGTTCGAAACATATTCTATACTGATAAGGAGGAACTTTCATGTCATACTTCAGTGAAAATGAAATTGCAGCAGCAATGACCGTCAAATTAGACGATGTCTTGCCTGAAAAAACGGTTTTCCAAGAAGGCATTCGCCGAGCACCGGACCGTGGGCTTCCGTTTGACTCAGGCTCAAACCGAGATCGCTCTAAAAATGCCCTTCGCTATATTCAAAAGAGATTCCGATGAGAAGTAATCCCAGAATTCTTGGAAGAGCTGAAAACTCGTGGACGGATTTATGGCTACCGCTGGCGTCCAAAAGAACGCATCTATGGCAAACCAATTGACGAGTATAAAGGGAACTGTACCGCAGCCAAAGCTATGCGAGTCATGATTGACAACCCTGAGCTTTTGAAATCGCCCTCTATCTTATGAATTGAGTTACTTATGGGAAACTGGATCAGTCTGCGCCAACTGGATGCAGTACAACCTCATCATGAAAATACTTGGAAATCATGACCGATCATCAAACCTTGGTTGTGGAATCTGGCCACCCACTCGGACTCTTCAAGTCTAAACCAGAAGCACCTCGTGTTATCATCACTAACGGCCTCTTGGTCGGTGAATACGACAATATGAAGGACTGGGAAATTGCAGAAGAAATGGGCGTGACCAACTATGGTCAAATGACAGCCGGTGGCTGGATGTACATCGGCCCTCAAGGTATCGTCCATGGTACTTTCAACACCCTCCTCAATGCTGGGCGCTTGAAACTAGGTGTAGCTGATGACGGCGACCTGACTGGTAAACTCTTCATCTCTTCTGGTCTGGGTGGCATGAGTGGAGCTCAAGGGAAAGCGGCCGAAATTGCTAAAGCTGTGGCAATCGTAGCTGAAGTAGACCAATCTCGGATTGAAACCCGTCACTCACAAGGCTGGATTAGCCAGTTAGCCGAAAGTCCGAAGGAAGCCATCGACTTGAGCTCAGAAAGCTGGAAGCTGGCAAATCACTTCTATCGCCTATCATGGTAACATCTGTAGACCTCTTAGAATATGTCAGCGAGAACAATATCCATGTTGATTTGCTGTCTGACCAAACTTCTTTGCCACAATGTCTACGACGGTGGCTACTGTCCTGCTGGTATCAGCTTTGATGAGCGGACTCGCCTCCTGGCTGAAGACAAGGAAACCTTTGCTAAGTTGGTTGACCAAACCTTGGAACGTCACTTCAAGGCGATCAAGACCTTGACTAACAACGGCACCTACTTCTTTGACTACAGTAATGCCTTGTATGAGGCAGTCTATGACTCTGGCATCAAGGAAATTTCTAAGAACGGCTACTGACGACAAGGGACAGCTTCATCTGGCCATCTTATGTCAGAAGATATCATGGGCCAATGCTACTTTGACTATGGTTATGGTCCTTTCCGTTGGGTATGTCTGAGGCGGTAGCACGAAGACCCTAGTCGCTACTGACCATGCGGCTATGGGAGTGATTGACCTAACCCATCGCTACCAAGACCCGCGACAACTACAACTGGATTCGCGATGCAGAAAAGAACCAGCTGGTTGTTGGAACTCAGGCTCAGATTCTCTACCAAGATTGTATGGGACGCGTCAATATCGCCCTCAAGTTCAATGAATTAGTACGCGAAGGCAAGATTGGTCCTGTCATGATCGGCCGTGACCACCGACGTATCTGGTACTGACTCTCCATTCCGTGAAACTTCTAATATCAAGGATGGTTCTAATGTTACCTGTGACATGGCTGTGCAATGTTACGCTGGTAATGCAGCTCGCGGCATGAGTCTGGTAGCTCTCCACAACGGTGGTGGAACTGGTATCGGTAAGTCTATCAACGGTGGCTTTGGCTTAGTATTAGACGGTAGCGAACGCATCGATGAAATCATCAAATCTGCTATCGCTTGGGATACCATCGGCGGAGTTGCACGTCGGAACTGGGCTCACTAATGAGCATGCTATCGAGACAGCTATCAGAGTACAACCGTCTTCATCGAAGGAACAGACCACATCACTATTCCGTACTTAACTGATGAAGATTTGGTCAAAGAATCTGTTAAGAAATTGTTCGAATAGGAAAAACTTGTCCCCCAACTTCTGAACTGAGCTAGATCTCACATCTAGCTCAGCTGGAAGTTCCACTTTATTCACTTTGTAATTTTTAATAACATATAACACGAGGTAATATCTTATGAGCAAAAATTGTTGAATGTATTCCTAACTTTTCTGAAAGTACAACCAAGCGGTCATCGACGAGTCTAGTGGAAACAGCTAAGAGCGTGCCAGGGCGTAACACTTCTGGACCACTCTTCTGATGCCAGCCACAACCGCATGACGTCTTTACCTTGGTCGGCGATGATCAAAACATTCAGGAAGTTGCTTTCCGTTTGGTTAAATACGCTTCTGAAAATATTGACTTGACCAAGCACCAAGGGGAACACCCTCGTATGGGCGCAACTGATGTCCTGCCTTTTGTACCGATCAAGGACATCACAAGTGAGGAATGCGTAGAAATTGCGAAGACCGTATCTGAGCGGATCAATCGTGAGCTCGGTATTCCTATCTTCCTCTATGAAGATGCAGCGACTCGTCCAGAGCGTAAGAATTTGGCTAAGGTTCGTAGAGGACAGTTTGAAGGCATGCCTGAAAAACTCTTGGAACCTGACTGGGCACCAGACTATGGTGAAAGAAAGATTCACCCAACTGCTGGTGTCACTGCTGTCGGAGCTAGAATGCCACTCATCGCCTACAACATCAACTTGGATACAGACAATCTAGAAATCGCCAACAATATTGCCAAAATCATCCGCGGATCAAGCGGTGGTTACAAGTACTGTAAAAGCGATTGGCGTTATGCTGGAAGACCGCAACATTGCTCAGGTTTCTATCAACATGGTCAATCTGGAAAAATTCCCACTCTATCGTGTTTTTGAAACTGTTCGCTTTGAAGCTAAGCGCTACGGAGTTGGAATCCTCGGCTCAGAAAGTCATCGGTTTAGCACCAGCTAAGGCTTTGATTGACCATGACAGAATACTATCTGCAAATTGAAGACTTTGACTACAGCAAGCAAGTTCTGGAAAACCATTTGCTGGGCTAGGAGGACAGAAACCTATGAAATTAGTAGATTTAAGTTTGACAGAATTTGCTCAAGTCCCTAGGCTCAGATGCTCCTGCACCCAGGAGGTGGATCTCTGCATGCTCTTTCAGCGACGAACAGTATTTCCCTAACTAAGATGGTTTGCGAATTAACCCTTGGCAGATACGCAGAATTTGAAGCAGAAATTTCTCAAGTGCACGCAGAAAGCGCCCGTCTGCAAGAAAGCTTGCTCATGACTATTGACAAGGACACTGAAGCCTTTAATCTGGTCTCAGCTGTCTTTGATATGCCTAAGAAACAGAGAAGACAAAGTGCCCGTCGTGAAGCGATGCAGAAAGCTCTCAAGGAAGCGACCAAGTCACCTTATGGTATGATGGAAGATATCTTGGGTCGCCCTGCAAACGACTCAAAAGGCTGTCGGCAAGTCCAATACCAATCTTGCCAGCGACTTGGGAGTTGCGACTCTCAACCTTAAGGCTGGCCTGCAGGGGCTTGGCTCAATGTCCTCATCAATCTGTCAGGTGTCAAGGATGAAGCATTCAGTCGCAGACTATCGCGACAAGGGTGAAAATATTCCTGCAAAAAGGCTACGCTCTAGCAGATGAAATTTATCAAGAAATTTTTGAAAGTTGTCTAATAGATAAACGGAAGAGAGTCTGCTCTTTTCCTATGAATGGGCTTCCTCTTCTCAGAGGTAACAATATGGTTTTTATCAGATATTGAAAGTGCGAATTCGGTTCAAATGAGCCCATCAAAGAGGTGGCAGAAAAGCTAGGAATTGATGAAGACGCCTTGTCTCTTTATGGAAATTACAAGGCAAAAATCAGTGCCAGCCAACTGGAAGCACTCAAAGACAAGCCAGACGGCAAACTGATTCTCGTTACAGCTATTTCTCCGACACCAGCCGGAGAAGGCAAGACCACGACTTCTGTTGGATTGGTCGATGCACTAGCTGCTATCGGCAAAAAGCCGTTATCGCTCTACGGGAACCTTCACTCGGACCTGTCTTTGGGATCAAGGGCGGAGCTGCTGGTGGTGGTCATGCTCAGGTGGTGCCTATGGAGGACATCAACCTCCACTTCACTGGTGACTTTCATGCCATCGGTGTTGCCAACAACCTGCTGGCGGCCCTCATTGATAACCACATCCACCATGGCAATGCCTTAGGCATCGACTCTCGCCACATCACTTGGGAAGCGGGCGGTGGATATGAATGACCGGCAACTACGCCACATCGTAAATGGCTTGCAGGGCAAGGTCAACGGTGTACCGCGTGAAGATGGTTTTGACATTACAGTTGCTTCTGAGGTTATGGCTATTCTCTGTTTGTCAGAAAATATCACTGACCTCAAGAACCGTTTGGAAAAGATTATCATAGGCTACAGCTTTGAAGGTAAGCCAATAACTGCTAAGGATCTGAAAGCTGGTGGCGCTATGGCTGCTGTGCTCAAAGATGCTATCCATCCAAACTTGGTTCAAACTCTGGAACACACGCCAGCCTTGATTCATGGTGGACCTTTTGCCAACATTGCTCATGGCTGTAATAGTGTCCTAGCTACCAAGCTGGCTCTCAAATACGCCGACTATGCAGTTACAGAAGCTGGTTTCGGTGCTGACCTGGGTGCTGAAAAATTCATTGATATCAAGTGTCGTACATCTGGACTTCGTCCAGCAGCTGTAGTTCTAGTTGCTACCATCCGCGCTCTCAAGATGCACGGTGGTGTAGCTAAGAGCGACCTGGCTGAAGAAAATGTCCAAGCCGTTGTAGATGGTCTGCCAAACTTGGAAAAACATCTGGAAAACATTCAAGATGTTTATGGCCTGCCAGCAGTCGTTGCCATCAATAAATTCCCGCTAGACACCGAAGCAGAATTGCAAGCAGTTTATGATGCCTGCCAAAAACGCGGAGTTGATGTCGTGATTTCTGATGTCTGGGCAAATGGCGGAGCCGGCGGTAAAGAGTTGGCTGAAAAAGTCGTTGAACTGGCCGAAGGAGACAATCACTTCCAATTTGTATATAATGAGAGGACTCCATTGAAACCAAGTTAAACAAGATCGTTACCAAAGGTCTATGGAGGCAAGGGCGTTCGCATGAGCTCCTGCTGCTAAACATGAGCTCAAACAACTAGAAGAGCTGGAAGCTTCTCCAACTATCCTATCTGTATGGCCAAGACTCAGTACTCCTTCTCAGACGATGCTAAAAAACTTGGAGCGCCTAAAGACTTTGTTGTGACTATCAGCCAGCTTAAAGTTTCTGCTGGTGCAGGCTTCATTGTTGCTCTGACTGGTGCGATCGCAGACCATGCCAGGACTGCCTAAGGTACCAGCAAGCAGAAAAGATTGATGTCGATAAGGACGGAAATATCAGCGGTTTGTTCTAATAAATACCAAAAATGACAAATATAACTCTTCTAAAATCAAACGATTTTTCAAGTTTTCCGATTGGTCGGGAGGAAAGACAAAACAACTTTATCTTTCCCCGTCCACCGGCGACTATGAGCCGGCGGGAATTTGACTATCGACTCTCAACAACAACTGTGGAGCGACTGAAAGTATGTTTTTCTGACTTGGTGGCTTTCACCGTATTCTTATGAGCCTAGACCATCCTCTGCACCTGCTCAATGCTAGTCGACAAGAGGAAACGGCTCTAGATCCCTTTATCCCCTATTTCTTCGAAGGGAGTGATTCTATCACAAGTCGCGGGACTTGTACCGACTTTAACTTAATCTACAGCGACCACTATCAGGGACAGATGATTGCCGTCTCCAATAAGCAAGAGCTCATCAGAGACGAAGAAATTCAATTTATCTACGCTTTGACAAATCTAACAGTGATTGGAGATAACTTTCCATCACTTGATATAGAGGAAGGAAATCTTCTGATAGTGGAAAAAGAGACTCAGGAAACTGAGCTGCATATAATGTTTTCATGTAACCAATCTAAAGGCTCTCCTCTTGCCATTTGGGCTGGTTTGAACCACATCCCCGCTAAGTAAAGATACAGTGATGCTCCAAGATTGGTCTGCCACCACCCTATCTTTACTTGGAAGGGATCCTCATATCTCTAAAGGAGAAACATTATTATGGATGCAAACAAACTCAACACACAAGAGCAGGAAAAAGCGAAATTCAGCTTTGCCGGTGCAACTCTTTATGGTATTAATGCCGTTATCGGCTCTGGTATCTTCCTTCTACCGCAAAAAATTTATAAAGGACTTGGCCCCGCTTCTCTGGCTGTCATGCTAGGGACTGCCCTCCTCGTTATTCTGCTAGCAGTCTGCTTGGCAGAAACTGCAGGTTATTTCAATAAAAATGGTGGAGCCTTCCAATATGCCAAGGAAGCATTTGGTAACTTTGTCGGATTTAACGTAGGCTTTCTGGGTTGGGCGGTTACCATCATCGCTTGGTCCGCTATGGCTGCAGGATTTGCAAGACTCTTTGTCATTACCTTCCCAGCTTTTACCCCTTATGAACTAGTCCTTAGTATCACTTTAATTGTCTTGCTCAGCTTGATGAATATTGCTGGTTTAAAGACCTCTAAGTTTTTCACACTAGCTGCAACCGTAGCTAAGTTGATTCCAATCATTGCATTTGCAGCATGTGCCATCTTCTTCATCAAAGGTGGAATTGACAAAGGAAACTTTACTCCCTTCCTTCAGCTAGAACCTGGCGCAGATATCATGAAGGCTATCTCAAGTACAGCTATTTATATCTTCTATGGTTTTATCGGCTTTGAAACTATGTCTATCGTTGCTGGTGAAATGCGCGATCCAGAAAAGAATGTCCCACGTGCCATTCTAGGGTCTATCAGCATTGTATCTATTCTCTACATGCTCATTATTGCAGGAACCATTGCTATGCTAGGTAGTCGTATCCTACAAACAAATGCTTCTGTGCAAGACGCTTTTGTTGAAATGATTGGCCCTGCTGGGGCATGGATCGATTCTATTGGAGCCCTTATTTCTATTGCCGGACTCAATATCGGTGAATCTATCATGGTACCGCGTTTTTGGGCAGCTATTGCCAATGAAGGTATGTTACCTAAGAAAATTGCTGAAACCAATTCTAAAAACGCACCTATTTTTGCTATCATCATCTCAGGAGTTTTAGCTATCGCATTGCTCTTTACTGGAACATTTGAAGTATTAGCAGCTCTCAGCGTAGTCTTCCGTTTCTTCCAATACATCCCAACTGCTCTAGCCGTATTGGTATTGAAAAGAAATATCCGAGACAAAAGTAGTTTTCCGCGTTCCACTTGGTCCAGTAATTCCAATTTTGGCGGTTCTAGTCAGCCTTGTCATGATTTGGGGTGAAAACCCAATGAACTATGTTTACGGCCTCATCGGTGTCCTTATCGCCAGTGCAGTATACTATATCTATATTGTACTGATTTGTGAAAATAAAGTTCTTGAATAAAAGGAGAATAAATCGTATGACACATGTAATAAATTTGGATGGCGAACACCTTACTTTTAGAAGATGTGATCGCAGTAGCCCGTCATGGAGCTACCTGCGAAATCGACCAAGCTAAGAAAGCTGTGGAAGCTTCTCGTAAAATCGTGGACGACATCGTTCGTGAAAAAGCGGGTAGTCTGTGGTGTTACAACTGGATTTGGATCTCTCTGCAACGTTAGTATCTCACCCAGAAGATACGACTCAACTACAGGAAAATCTCATCCGTACCCACGCTTCAGGCTTTGGTGATCCCCTACCAGAAGACGCAGTTCGTGCTATCATGTTAATCCGGATTAATTCTCTGGTAAGGCTACTCTAGTATTCGTCTGTCTACTGTCGAAAAACTTCTGGAACTGCTCAATAAAGGCGTCGTGCCATTCATTTCCAGAAAAGGCTCTTTGGGCGCTTCTGGTGACTTAGCTCCATTGGCTCACATGGTTCTGCCTATGCTAGGACTGGGCCACGCATACTATCAAGGCCAATTGCTCTCTGGACAAGAAGCTTTGGACAAGGCCGGCATCGAGAGAATCGATCTAGCAGCCAAGGAAGGGCTGGCACTGATTAACGGTACGACTGTCCTAACAGGTATCGGAGCTCTGGCTACCTATGATGCCATTCAATTGCTTAAATTATCAGATGTCGCTGGCGCTCTTTCTATGGAAGTCCACAATGGTATTACCAGTCCTTTCGAAGACTTACATACCATTCGACCTCAGAGCGGTCAGCTAGCTACAGCCCGCAATATCCGCAACCTTCTAGAAGGCAGTGGCAATACGACCGTAGCTACTCAACAACGGGTTCAAGACCCATACACCCTGCGTTGTATCCCACAGATTCACGGTGCCAGCAAGGACTCTATCGCTTATGTCAAGACCAAGGTTGAGATTGAGATCAACTCAGTTACAGACAACCCTATCATCACCAAAGAAGGTCATGTTATCTCAGGCGGTAACTTCCACGGTGAACCAATGGCTCAGCCATTTGACTTCCTCGGTATCGCTATTTCTGAAATCGGAAATGTTTCTGAACGTCGTGTAGAACGTCTAGTTAACAGCCAACTGAGCAAGCTACCATCCTTCTTGGTCAAACACCCAGGACTCAACTCTGGCTTTATGATTACCCAGTATGCTTGTGCTTCGCTCGCTTCTGAAAACAAGGTTCTGTCTCATCCAGCCAGCGTAGACTCTATCCCATCTTGTGAAAACCAAGAAGACTTTGTCAGCATGGGAACTACTGCGACACGCAAAGCGGCTGAAATTCTCAAGAATTCTCATGCCGCATCGTGGCAACAGAAATCATGGCAGCCTGCCAAGCTCTGGATCTGAAACCAGAAAACCATGAACTGGGCAAGGGAACTAAGCCAGCCTACGACCTCTTTCGTCAGCATGTCCGCTTTATCGAGTTTGACAAGGATATCGAAATCTATGAAGAACTCAACAAGGCTTCTGAGCTGATTGAAAACGAAGAATTCCTAGCGACCGTTGAAAGGCTGTGGACTTGAGCATTCAGTTCTAAAGCTGGTGACTCTGTAAAAAGCTAACATAAAGCCCGCTCTCGTTCAGCTGGGCTTCTTTTTCTAAAAATCATTGACAGCCTTGGTGGAAACTCTTATAATAAAGTCGCAAAGTATCGTTATGGAAAAAGGAAAAGATTATGTTAGAAGATTATTATCAATTAGATAACAGCTATTATCAACGGGGGGTCGAGGATAATTTATACGCCGCAAAATGGGGTATGGTTATCGAATTCTTGAATTTAAATGACCCAAACTTAAAACCTTTTGAGGGAGTCAACTTTGCCTTGATTGGTTTCAAGAGTGACAAAGGGGTCTATATCAACCACGGACGGGTGGGGGCTGTTGAAGGCCCACAAGCTATCCGAACTCAGCTGGCCAAGCTCCCTTGGCATCTAGGTCAGAAACGTCCGTGTCTTTGATGTCGGTGATATTGATGGTCCCAATCGGTCTCTGGAACAACTCCAAAGCAGTCTAGCGAAAGCTGTCAAACGCCTGCGAGAGCTCAATCTCCGGCCTATTGTCCTAGGAGGCGGCCACGAAACAGCCTACGGCCACTATCTGGGACTTAAGTCGTCACTAGCTCCTGACCAAGACTTGGCCGTTATCAATATGGATGCCCACTTTGATTTGCGTCCTTATGATCAGACTGGTCCTAACTCTGGTACCGGTTTTTCGCCAGATGTTCGATGATACTCATGGCTCAGAAGCAGGCCTTCTAACTACCTCATTCTAGGGATTCAGGAGCACAATAACAATCTCTTTCTCTTTGACTTTTGTGGCAAAATCCAAGGCCATTCAGTTTCTGACTGGAATGGATATGTACCAAATAGGTTACAAAGGAAGTCTGCAAGGTAGTCGATGCCTTTTTGGCCGACAGGGCGACTCTATTTGACCATTGACGATTGGCTGCTGCCGGCTGGTGCAGCGCCTGGTGTCAGTGCCATTCAGTCGCTAGGTGTGGACCCAAATCTAGCTGTTTTGGTCTTCCAGCATATCGCAGCATCTGGCAAACTGATCGGCTTTGACATCGTCGAAGTCTCTCCACCTCACGATATAGACAACCATACGGCTAATCTGGCGGTGAGCTTTGTCTTTTACTGACCCAAGTCTGGGCAAGCACATGACTGATAGGCATTCAAAAACTTTCATTAGAAACATCAAAAAGGACGAACATAGAGTTCATCCTCTTTTATTTTGTGTTTAATGCCTGAGATAGACCTTGTCGTAAGTTTTCTAATTCCTTGAGCTGATGGCGGTCTCGGTAGAAATTAAGATGGCTTTTAGCGACATCATAATAGGAATCAAAGTCTTGAGACAAAAGCTCAGCACAAGCAGGATCCTTTGGGCGATCGGTCAGCAGTTGATGCTTGATAGCTGCAATCAGATGAGTAAATTAAGCCCTTATCCCTTGGATTCCCATATCGTTTGATTAGATCGTCCTTCTTTCTGCAAAGTGCTAGCACCGGCTGGTAGTCTCCCTTTGACAGCTAATCAAGGCCAGATAGACTTCCAGTTGAGTCTCTTTCCAAGGGAAACTAAGCGATTCTAAACCTCTTTTAGCCTTGAGAAAAATTCTCTCAGCTTGATCATACTCTCTCAGCTGATAATGGGTCATACCTAAGCTGATATAGAAGGCGAATATCGACGGCTCCAGCAATTTTATTTTCTGTCAGCTCAATGGCCTCCTTCTGATGGAGCCAGTGCTGTCGTGAAATTCCCACGAATCTGCTCAATCTCTGCCAAATAATCCGGCAGCCGCTATTTGAATCGAATATTTAGAGCGAAGCGAATCGGTTGAACTAAAACAATCGATAGACTGGTAAAGATGGTGGAGAGACTGCTCCTCATCTCCAATCATAAGATGATAGAGCCCCTTGAGCCGGAGGTTGATAGCAATGGCCTCGTGATTGTTGGCCTGAACCGAAGCATCTAGAGCCAGCTCCGTATAATAGCGCATCTCCGGGATATTCTCAGTCTGAATGCAATAGTAAATCATCGACCGGTAGCCTTCTAGAAGAAATTCCAACTGATTTAGCTCCTTGGCAGAAGCAATTACTTGTTGGATATTGTCCATCCCTTGCTGGTAATTTCCAGTCCGAATAGCATAGCGACCTTCTAGATAGAGAAAACGAGTAGCAGAGCTGAAAATCCCTTTGGTTTTGAGTGTTTATAGCTCCTCTATTGATTGACGGATGCGATCAAATTGCTCCAAAACAGCCGACTGATTAGTGTCCTCAGTCTTTTCAATAAATCCGAACTCCCGCGAATAGATTGGAAAAAGTTCATGATGAAACTGTAAGGTCGCTTCTAGATAATGCAACTCATATTCCAAAGACTTGATGGGCTGTTTGGACATCTTGTAGTGGTAGGCAATTTCATTGAGCAAGCGGGCGTGGTAAAGAGGATCCCCATACGCTCTTCCATACTTTGAGGCAATCTGATGGTGGAGCATCCGTCGCTTAGCGAGCGACAAGCGATCATAGGCATATATTTGTAAAAGTTCTTGACTAAGAATCTACGACTAGACTTATCATCGTCATCCACTTCAATTAAAAGTTTCTTTTGCCTTAGTGACTCCGTAATTCCAACCAATTCTTCCATCGGCAAAGCAAGTAACTTAATCAAAAAAGTAAGTGATACCGGCTCTCTAAAACAAGCCATATACTCCACCAATGCTTCCTCACCACTACTCAAATGATCCATTTTCAAAAGACAATTTAGCCTTAATCGCTGGTGTCAGTGAGCTGGAACTTTTCTCCCCCGTAAAATCTGCTCAGCATACTCAGACAAGAAGAAAAGAGTCCCTGACTAACCCGATAAATATCCTCAAGCTTTTCCTCAGAAAGCAGAATCTGCCCTTATGAGCTTGTAGATAAGCCGCTATCTTGAAAGTTGAGCGGTTGAAGTTCAATAAAAGTCTATCTTATCTCAGACAGCAAATGGTTGAAAAAGTGCTCCAAATAGAGTGGTGTACTCGAGTGTTTGGTCAAAACAAAGGCTACAGGATGATCACACATATGATTCATGACTTGTTCCAAGACTGCTAGCACTAGTAGTATCCATCCAGTGACAATCCTCAATCAGAACTACCAAAGCCTTTTTCTTGGAAATTTTCTGCGAATATCCACTACTAAGCTGAGGCTAATTTGTCTGCATCTAGCTCGGCTCCGGAAATTCCTCCTGTTAAGATTGGAAATAGCTCCAAAATGACTTGCCATTGGCTGAGAGTTAAAATTTGGTGCTGAATAACCAAATCTCCCAAGCCATCTAGTAAACCACGCCAAGGCTGAAGCTCTGACTTGGTTTCCTCCTTGAAACATTCAGCCATGACAATTTGAAAATACTTGGTCTGATTGGCTAGCACCTGACGAGTCACCGTCCGTTTACCTAGGCCAGTGCCTCCTACCAAGACCAAGGCACGCGCTTCCTGTCCCTCAATAATCTTAGAAAAGTAAGATTCCAAACGCTGATCTCATCACCCGACCAAAAAGTGATCCAGTATTACGGAGGAACTGCTTGGTCTTACGCTCACTGCGGTCTTTGGCCAGCACTTCATGATAGAGTTGTTGAATCGACTCATTAGGACTAATTCCCAGCTCCTTGTCCAAGAGATTAACCAATTTATAATAGGTCTCTATCACTTTACCCGTTCGAGTCATTATCTTTTCGTAAAATTTCGTGAGCAGATGATAGTTCTTTTCATCAAACTCATCCATGCTAATCAAGCGATGTAAATGTTGCTCCACCGCTTCTAAATCAGCTGATCCTTTCCTTTTTCAAGCTGGTGGTAGCAGGCTCTGGACATACAATTGCTCATATCGGGTCCGCATTTTGGAAACCCAGTAGTCCAAAAGCTTCACTATCCTTGAGATAAAAACCTTATAAAAAATCACCCTGATAGAGCGACAAATGCTCCTCAGGCCGGTCACAAGGACTCCCACATCACTCTCAATCTTCAGTTGAGGATTGAGAGACAAGACCATCCTATTGAGAGTAATAATCCAATCTCCTCCCAGAGAGTTTATTCGCTTGGTAAATCGTGTTTCAGAGATGGCTGTCTGGTTGTCTTTATTTTCCCAGAGAATTCCAGCAATTTCTTCCCGATTGACAGTGCCATTGATATAGAAGATAGTGAGCAAGAAACGCAGTTTTTTGTGCAAAATGGGAAAAAGACCTCCTCTTGATTAGAGAAAGATACTGGGACTTCCCAACAATTTCATGCTTAAAGATTTTTGTTCATGCAAACGCCTCCAAGAAACCTTATAGAATTACTATAAACAAAAATAGAGGAGTTTCACCAAGCAAGGAAGTTATCCAAGCTTTTATTTCATAGTTTTTATTTCATCAATGTTTTAGAATGTTCTACCTGTCTTTGAGGAAATATCACCACCTTATAACCTAACGCATTAAGAATTACACTATCTTTTTGACAATGACAGATCTAAAGTATAAGAAGAGGCGAGGAAAAAGCAATTTCTTAGATCAAAACTTAAAAATACTTCCTCCATAGTCGACGTAACCTCGCTTCCCAAAATCGAGACAAAAACAGCTGGACAGTTGAGCAGGGCTTTTAAAAGCTGACAGTTTCTCTCTTAACTTCTTTATAAACACTCTGTCCCTTCTGAGCATAGGCACTTTTAGCTGAAAAGTAGCCCCTTGATCCACGATTATTTTGAGGTGCCTTAAATTTTTTTGCCACCATTTGCACAGCCTCTCTACGAAATAGAGGATCCCAAACAGCAGGCAGTCTCCATCATGGCGAGTATGGAGCTTGATTTCCCGGCCGATTGCGATCGCCATAGTTAGCTAGCCCCATTTACCAGACCATTTTGACTACTAGCTTCTGGATCTAGAATATTGAGGAAGCGTCCTTCTTGATCTAAAATAAATTCCGTATGAAAATCAAGGAGAATTTTAATATTTACTTGCCTTTCTTGGCCATCCGGATACAGAACCTGACCTGAAAATTCATCGATATAGGCTTTATTATGTAGGCAGGAGGACTCGATTAAAACTGTAAGGCAAGCTAGGTATCGACTGAAAATGAGGCACGCCAAAGCTTCTGCATCCGTCATGCCTTCTGATTTAAAATGCTTTCTAACCCACTGGGCTTGCTGACAGGAAATAAGATAACTTGAAATTGATGTAGCTGGGCTTTCAGTGTTTGATTTCCATCCTTCTGACTAAAGTCAACTGCCGGAAAGGCCACCTGTATGGTTCTAGAAAAGTCGCTCCAAAAGCTATCGTGAGGAGATAAGCACTACTAAATCCCTCCAAGAGAGTCAATAGCTCATCTTGAGCTTCCCTTTAGTTCCTTGGGCATACCTATAAAGTGCCATGGCCATGGCCAATAATTTCTGAGACTGGAGAGGATGCCCGATAGCTATCCAAACGCCAGAAGGATTTGAACAGTTCACTTCCAAAAGACTAGCCTCTTGATAATCATTGACCTGCTTGACTTTTAAGACTGCCACTAATCTTTTCTACACTTTGGCGACCAGCCTAGGTTTTCCTATCCACTTTTTGATCTCTGTTTTTGTTTATCCTGGCTAGCTCCTTTCCTCTCTCTATTATATGCGTTTTTGAAGCTCTCATCAATCTAGAAGCTTTTCTCCCTCAGATTACTAAAACTCCTATCTCTCCTTCTTTTTACCTAGACCCTTAACTGTATTCTTAACCTATTTTTGCTATACTGGTAATAAGAAAACATGAGGTGAAGTATGACTCCTAACAAAGAAGATTATCTAAAATGTCTCTATGAACTTGGAACAAGAAACAAAAAAATCACCAATAAAGAAATCGCCCAGCTCATGCAGGTTTCACCTCCGGCCGTAACGGAAATGATTAAAAAAATGTTGGCGGAAGAACTGCTGATCAAGGATAAAAAGCCGGCTACCTGCTGACTGATTTGGGGCTAAGGCTAGTTTCTGACCTCTATCGCAAGCACCGGCTGATTGAAGTCTTTCTGGTCCACCATCTAGGCTACACTAGCGAAGAAATTCATGAAGAAGCTGAAGTATTGGAACACACCGTTTCTGACCACTTCGTCGAACAACTTGATAAGTTATTGGGCTTTCCTACGACTTGTCCACACGGAGGAACCATCCCAGCTAAGGGCGAGCTACTGGTTGAACAAAACAACCAAACCTTAGAAGAGACCAAAGAAAGTGGCACTTATGTCCTGACACGTGTCCACGATGACTTTGATCTACTGACCTATTTGGAAAGAAATGGTCTTCAGGTTGGAAAAACCATACGATTCCTTTCTTATGACGACTACAGTCAACTCTACTCCCTCGAAGTTGACAAACAAGAAATACAAGTAGGACAAGCTGTTGCCCAACAGATTTATGTGGAAAAAATATAAACAGAACCCAGTTAGGACTTTTTAGTCTAAACTGGGTTTTTGATTGACAAAAATAAGATGTCAGAATATAATAAGTGTACTTATAAAATATCTAGAGGTAAAGGCTAATGGAAAAATCTCAGTTTAACTCCATCTACAGGATGAATACCAAGAGTCAACCGGTCTGCTCTTTATCATACCTACCACAAGTGGCATGGGCTGATAAAAACAAACTGAACGATTGATTTGACCCATCCCCAGTTTGTCAGTTCTGACCACTCTTGCGCACTCCTGCGTCAGCAGAGGCTAGATGAGTCAGACCGATATTGCCCGATTTTTCTGACATGGATGCTGCTGACCGTATCCCAAATCATCCGCCTCTTAGTCCAAGAAAGGTTTAATAATGCGAGATGTCCATCCAAGGACAGTCGTGCCAACATCATACTTCTAACGGATATGGGGCTTCAAAAGGTCAACCAAGCCCTTCCTCTGGTAGAAGGCATTGATCAGGCGTTCTTTGGAAAATTAGAAGATAAAACAGAAATATTGAATCAACTCTTAATGGAACTGGAGGCAGAAAATGACTAGATTTTGGATTGGTGTCGTATCAAAAGACACATTCTAAGAGGTCTAGCAAAATTGGATTTTGCCAAGTCTGCCATGGAGAAAGCACCATTGAACCGAATGAAAAAGGGGACTATCTTCTGTACTACAGCCCCAAGTATCAGCTAAATGGTCAGGAAAAGGCTGCAAGCCTTTACACAGCAGTTGGCAAGATTCTAGATGACACTGCCTACCAAGTAGAGATGTTCGAAGGCTTTGTCCCATTTCGGCGAGATGTAAGCTACTACCAACCTGTCAAAGACTGCCCCATTGACCTAGTCCGACAACATCCTCAGTGGCGCCAATATGCTTCTAAGATAAGATACGGACATTTCGAAGTTTCGAAAGACTTCTTCCTTTATGTTTTTGGGCAAATGAAACTGGACAGCCCTGCAAATCAATAAAAGCAGCTTCGTTTGACTTACACCTAAACCTTTGCTCACCTGTCATCAAATCTAAAGTTCCGATTCTCAAGGAAAATCGGAACTTTTTGATTTGAAGTGAAATTATCAATTTATCAAATCAGCATAAAAGCTGATAACATATTAGATAAACTATTGCAGTCAAATACTTCCAACTCCTGCTTATCCATTTCCTATCCCTCGGGGTCTCAATTTTACAGGCTTGGTACCACGCCAAAAGCCTTTTTTTCTTCTTGCCAACCCACTTACATTTTGCTACAATGATGTCAAAAATCAGCGAGGAAAAATCATGCCACAAGAACTTTTTAAAGAATTTGCCCAGCTAGATCAAGTAGAAGCTATCGTTCTCAGTGGCTCTCGTGCTGGACAACATTTTGACAAAGACTCAGACTATGATGTTTATATCTACTTGACAGATTCTATCGCTCCCCTGACCCGACGCGATATCCTTAGTAAATACTGCTCCTACATGGAAATCGGCAATCAGTTTTGGGAACTAGAGGATGACTGTGTGCTAAAGAGCAGCATCGAAATTGAGCTCATTTACCGTACACTAGATAGCTTCGATAAAGACCTACAGACTGTCGTCCCTGAGACCACCAAGCCCAGAATGCCTATACCACCTGTATGTGGCACAATCTGCTCCACAGCAAAATCATCTACGACCGAAATGGTCGCTATGAGGCTCTTCAAAACAAGTACAGACGACCTTATCCAGCTGAGCTGAAAAAGAATATTATTAAGAAGCATCTCCTCTTACTCCAGTCAAGCCATGCAAGCTTTCTCCAAACAAATAGAAAAAGCGCTCAAGCGTCAGGACCTACTCAGCATCAATCACATGTAGCAGTGAGATTTTGCTTCCTATTTTTGACTTGCTCTTCGCCTAAACGAACAGACGCACCCTGGAGAAAAGAGAGTGCTGGGTTTGCAAAAACCAACTGCACTATTACCTCAGCATTTCGAAGAAAATATACAGACCTATTTTGAAAAACTCTACACAGAGCCCGCTGAAGCGATAAAACATCAATCAGCTAGTGACGACCATCAAAGAAGTCATTTCTCAAGAAATGATTGACGGTTTTTAACAATGTATTCTGAAACCAGTAGCTCATTACTGCAGAAGCTTAAAAAAATTAGGAGTTTGAACATTAGTGTTCAAACTCCTTTTCATGCTTATTATTAGCGATTCTTCGTATCCAAGATAATGGTTACTGGACCATCATTAACCAGTTCAACCTGCATGTCTGCTCCAAAGAGACCAGTTTTTGTTGGTACTTCTTGCGCCAGTAGCTGATTAAATTCGTCATAGAGACGACTGGCTAATTCGGGTGGCGACGCCTTGACGAAAGCCGGCCGATTTCCCTTCTTAGTATCCGCATGCAGGGTGAACTGAGAGATAGAGAGAATCTCCCCTTCAATATCTTTAACAGACAGATTCATCTTGCCCTCAGCATCGGAAAAAATCCGCATATTGACGATTTTACGAACAGCATAGTCCAAGTCATCTGGACCATCATCTGGACCGACTCCTACTAAGAGAAGAAAGCCAGACGAAATTTTATTGTGTACTTGATCTTCAATTGATACCTGAGCTTGTTTTACACGTTGTATGACAATTTTCATTTCTCTGCTTTTATCCCTTTCTGGTTAGAAGCCCTCTACTTTATTTACTTTGCTTCAAACTCACTCTTATCCGTTAGTCCGCTAACTGGGTATACCTCAGGCACGCTCTTAATCTTATCCTACCGTCGTCAGCATAGACAGATTAGCAATACCAAAAGAAACGTGAATATTAGCGAATTTCCTTATCCTTGGTTGGCTGGGCGTTAACGGTAGAGATGTTTTTAGTTGTATTTGATAAAACCTGCAACACATCGTTGAGAAGACCTGTTCAGTTTAATCCATAGATATCAATATGGGCCGTGTATTCTTTGGTCGTATTATTTTCTTCCCACTCGACATCGATCAGGCGTTGCTCATAATTTTCCTGAGCCTTAAGGTTCATACAATCCAAGCGATGGATAGCCACACCACGGCCCTTGGTAATGTGAGCCAACAATGTGGTCACCTGGAACGGTTACAACATTTGTGCAATCCAGATCAATAAGACTAGATGCCCCTGAGATACCACACCACCCCTCATGTCTGACCTTGAGGGTTTTCTTTATTTTCAACCTTGAGCCTCCTGCCACCTTTGACTAATTCCTCAGCCTCAGCTCTGGCCTTGGCCCGCTCCTCTTCACGGCGCTCTTTTTCAGTCAGACGATTGAAAACCGAAATGGCTCCTATCTCACCAAAACCAATAGCCGCAAACAGAGCTTCTTCTGTCTTATAGCTGGTCTTTTGCAGGACCTCTTCCATATGCTTCTTGTCCATATACTTGTGGCACTATAGCCATTTCCTGGAATTAGAGCCTGTAGAGTTCCCGACCTTTAGAGATGGATAATTCCATCTTGGTTTTTAAAAGATTGACGAATTTTATTGCGAGCCTTACTGGTCTTAACCAGGCCAATCCAGTCTCGACTGGGACCAAAAGAATTAGCACTGGTAATGATCTCAACCTGATCACCTGTCTTAAGCTTGGTCGTTAATGGAACCATGCGCCCATTGACCTTAGCACCTGTTGCCCTTTCCCCGACCTTGGTATGAATCTCATGGGCAAAATCAATCGGCCCTGAATCCTTGGGTGAGAGCACGCACAGAGCCATCAGGCGTAGAAGACATAGATTTCTTCGGCCAGATAGTTTTCTTTGACCGAATCCACAAATTCTTTGGCATCGCCAGACTCTGCCTGCAATTCCATCAATTCTTGAATCCAGTTCATTCCAATAGCAGATTCTTTGCTATCAACCTTGCCCTTGATCCCCTTCTTATAGGCCCAGTGAGCTGCGACTCCGTACTCAGCGACTTCATGCATTTCCTTGGTCCGAATCTGAAACTCGATCGGTCCCTTAGGCCCATAAACCGTCGTATGGATGGATTGGTAACCATTGGCTTTGCGGTTGGCGATATAATCTTTAAAACGGCCCGGCATTGGTTTCCAGAGCTCATGGATATAGCCCAGCATAGCATAAACATCACTTGGCGTCTCCAAAATGCAACGAATAGCAATCAAATCATAGATTTCATCAAATCGCTTTTTCTTGTCCTGCATCTTACGGTAGATCGAGTAGATGTGCTTAGGTCGCCCATATATCTTCCCATGCAAATGTCGTTCACCTGCATAGGTCTCAATCTTACTCACGACTTCTTCGACCAAGGCTTCTCTTTCACGACGTTTTTCCTTCATCATGCGAAATCTTGTAAAAACTCGAAACTTCATTGAGATAGCGGAAGACAAGTCCTCCAACTCCCACTTGACACTGGAAATCCCAGTCGGTGAGCCAAGGGGAGCATAAATCTCCATGGTTTCGCGCGAAATCCGCTCCTGCTTGTCCTTACGTAAGTGCTTCAGTGTCCGCATATTGTGAAGGCGGTCCGCCAGCTTAACCAAGATAACCCGGATATCCTCCGACATGGCCATCAGCATCTTACGATGATTCTCAGCGAGCTGTTCTTCATGAGACTTATACTTAACCTTACCTAGCTTGGTCACTCCATCGACAATGGTACGGACATCTATGCCGAATTCTCGTTCCAAGTCATCAAATTAGCATTGGTATCTTCTACTACGTCATGCAAAAAACCACAGGCAACTGTAACTGCATCTAGCTTAAGCTTAGCCAAAATCCCAGCTACCTGAATAGGATGAACAATATAGGGAGCTCACCTGACTTGCAAATTGTCCCTATGACAGTCCACCGCATAAACCAATGCTTTTTGAGACAAAGGCCCACATCCTCCAGGTCGCTAAATATTTTCCTCGTTAAAAGCGACGACCTGAGTCCTTGATTAAAATTCACTTCTTTTTGGCATTCATACTCTCCAATTCTTGCCTACTATCATCTTTTATCTCGATCATGAAAACCTAGACGGAAGTTCAAGCGACACTTGTAAACGAGGCGGATTGTAGCGAAAAGTGATGAACTTCTTCCTTGATACATTGACAATAAATGCAAACAAGCTAGCTAGACACTACTCCTAATAATGATTTTAGCAAAATGAGAATAGGAGCATATTTGAGTATCTTAACTAGAAATACAACTGGTAACAAATTTTATCCACCATTTTTACCTCCTTTTAATTGGACACGGTTTCTCTAAATGAATAAACATTATCGTAGTTGACAGTTACTGAATAATAGTAATAATCGTCGTTTCGGTATGAGACTTCCAAAACCCTAAAGTTGCCTGCTCTCTTTCATTTTGTGAAAATACTGATTGATAGTTTGATTTTGAACCCAATAATCAATATCAAACGCCCGTTGTTGCCATTATAACTTTTGGTTCATAGATAAAGAAGATGAGAAAAAGACTGATTAATTGTTAACTTTTTGAAATAAAGATCACCAAAAGGCCATATCGCTTTCCCCTCATCAGACAAATTTACAGTCTATATAATCAATTCTTATTGTTTCTTCTGACTTTTGAGTGACATCATCAAGCCGCGTCTTGATTAACACTCCAGAAATTGTGTGATTGCTACTATCCTTGTAAAGTGATTTTCGATAAGATGGGTCCCCCGTTTGATATACACTTGCTCTACTTTCAAACCCATCTGAGTGCTTAAAACAAATCCAATAGGTTTTCAGTGGGATAGACGCGACTAACTTCAGCCACCTTATTCTCAATCCAGTCTCAGCTTCTCCTCTTTTTCTCCACATCCTAGTAATCCTATCATCACTCCCGCTAAAGCAATATTTTGAGAAAATCCGTTTTTCATGATATTTTTCCTTATTTATTATACTCATCAAAAGTAACTTATCTCGGTTACTGTAGTAGTGTACCATAAATTTTTAAAACTCTATTTTTCGATTACCATCCAATATCATTCACTTATCTGTTGATGTTTTTCATTCGAATTATTCAAGCCAATATTAGAAGGCATGAAAGTTCTAATTTAGAAATTTCTCTACTTTTTCTTCTTGATGAAAGCGTTTTAATGTAGTATAATGTATGCTTAAAGTTTATTTTAACAAAGGAGATATCATGTCCAAATCATCCCTTCAAAAAACGCTGATGCTTTTGAGTGTAGCGGCTCTTGCAGCAACTGCAAATGCCGTTCAGGCTGATGAGAATACTGAAGCAGTCACTGCTGAACCTGCTACGGTAGAAAGTAGCGCTGCAGAAGCAAAACAAACGACTGCTACAAGTCAACTGGAGCTACTGCGACACAAGAGAGCACAGAGCCTAGCTCTGCTATTTCCCCAGAAAATGCCAGTGGAAATACTGATGCTCTGATGACTATGGCTCGCGATGTAGCGGCTACAGAGGATACTAAGCCCGTGGAGGGACAGACTGTTGATGTTCGTATCTTGGCAACGACTGACCTCCATAGCAACCTAGTCAACTACGACTACTATCAGGACAAGCCGGTGGAGACCTTGGGACTGGCTAAAAACAGCCGATAGCTGATCGAGAGAGACAGAAAAGAAAAATCCAAACGTCCTCTTGAGTCGACAATGGCGATACCATCCAAGGAACATGCTTGGAGACCTACAAGGCAATTGTAGATCCTGTGGGAAAGGGCGGCGGCATCCTATGTACTGTCCCTGCAGGCTCTCTGAGCTTTGAAGCTGGCACACTAGGAAACCATGAGTTCAACTACGGCCTGGACTATCTCAACCGCATGGTGAGACAGCAGGCATGCCTCTTGTCAATGCCAATGTGCTGGATCCAGCGACTGGTAAATTCATTTATCAGCCTTACAAAATCATCGAAAAAGACATTTTACAGATACACAGGACGCTTGACGACTGTCAAGATTGGTGTGACAGAGGATTGTACCACCGCAAATCCTCAACTGGGATAAGGCAAACCTAGAAGGAAAAGTGGTCGTTCGCGACTCTGTTGAGGCTATTCGAGACATCATTCCTGAGATGCGCAAGGCAGGTGCAGACATCACCTTGGTACTTTCTCACTCTGGTATCGGAGATGACAAGTATGAAAAAGGCGAGGAAAATGAAGGCTATCAAATCGCTTTAGCCTGCCAGGTGTGGATGCTGTTGTAACGGGCCACTCCACACAGAATTTCAAGCGGAAACGGAACTGGCTTCTACGAAAAATATCCTGGTGTAGACGGTGTCAACGGTAAAATCAACGGCACTCCAGTAACCATGGCTGGTAAATACGGCGACCATTTGGGCGTCATTGACCTCAAGCTAAACTATACCGATGGCAAATGGAAAGTCACTGACAGCAGGGCTCCATCCGCAAAGGTAGATACCAAGTCTAATGTAGCAGATCAGCGTCATTGACATTGCTAAGGAATCCCATCAAGGGACTATCAACTATGTCCGCCAGCAAGTCGGCACTACGACTGCACCGATTACAAGCTACTTCTCTCTGGTCAAAAGACGATCCATCTGTGCAAATCGTCAATAATGCTCAGCTTTGGTATGCTAAGCAAGAGCTGGCTGGCACGCCTGAAGCCAACCTTCCTATCCTGTCTGCAGCAGCGCCTTTCAAGGCAGGAACTCGTGGAGATGCAACGGCCTACACAGACATTCCAGCTGGTCCTATTGCCATCAAGAACGTAGCAGACCTCTATCTCTACGATAATGTAACTGCTATCCTCAAGGTCAACGGTGCCCAACTCAAAGAATGGTTGGAAATGTCAGCTGGCCAATTCAATACCATTGACCCAAATAATAGCCAACCACAAAATCTGGTCAATACTAACTACCGGACTTATAACTTTGATGTTATCGACGGTGTTACCTATGAGTTTGACATTACCCAGCCGAACAAATACGACCGCGAAGGCAAACTGGCAAATCAAATGCCAGCCGGGTCCGTAATCTGAAATACCAAGGCAAGAGATTGATCCCAATCAGGAATTTATCGTCGTGACCAACAACTACCGGTCTAACGGTAACTTCCCAGGTGTTCGAGAAGCCAGCCTCAACCGTCTGCTCAATCTGGAAAACCCGCCAAGCTATCATCAACTATATCTTGGCTGTCAAAAATATCAATCAAGTGCAAATCAGAACTGGCATTTCCTTTGATACCATTAAGGGGACTTGACTTGCGCTTCCTGACAGCTGATAAGGCCAAGAACTTGATTGGTACAGACGGAGACATTGTCTATCTGCGGCATCTGCCCGGGAAGGATTCGGCGAATACAAATTCGTCTACGTCGCACCGAAAACTGAACCCGGTTCCTATTGAGCGATCAAGCTCTCCTACTATCGCTGTCGAAAGCGACCAATCTACTGACACAGCAGAGTAGACTTCCCTGTATTGACTGCTGTTGACTAGCACAAACAAGCAAGCGTCTCACAGACAGGTAGGGAGCAGAAAGGCTCCCAGCAACCGGAGAAAGACGTCCTCGCTCGGACTCTTGGGACTTGTTGTGACTGGACTAGCAGGAATCTTCGTCTTTAAAAAACGTGAAAGACAATAATAATTAAAAATCAGCGACCGTTTTGGTACGCATGATTTTACTTTCAAAAGAACTGTCCTTGCTCAATTCCAGCAAAACACTGACTGCCGTCAAGGCATAAAGCGGAGCTGTTTCAGCCCGCAGGATACGTGGACCTAGACCAGCGGAGACAGCACCTGCTTGGCCAAAAGACGCTATCTTCATCTGGCGATAGACCGCCTCGGTCCGAAGATAAAGAGGACTTTTGCGCCGGTACGACAAGCCCGATAGAGCTCGGACTAGTCTTTGGGTTTCTCCTTCTTTTGGCCGATTCTTCAGAGGCCACGATGATGCGATCAAAGTCTACCAGAGTATGAAAAATCTGCCTGTTTATCAAAGAGCCGAACCTCAGGAATCAGATTGCTTGCTCTGCTCTGCTTTGCTCCCTGAAACAATTTTCTCAGTTTTTCACTCTTTTTAGCTAGCTTTTTGCCATCCTTAGCCACCGACCAGTCCGCTGGGAAAGCCCAGATAGTACTGGCCCCTAGCTCCGTTGCCTTTTGAGTGATAAATTCCAACTTATCACCCTTGGGAAAGCCTGAAGCAATGGTCACTCGAACTGGCAACTCGGTATTGTTCGCTAGCTCCTCCACGATTTCCAAGCTCTGCTGGCCGAGGGTCTAACACCGGGCCAGCCGTTTCTACTCATCACCAAAGACAAAGCGTAACTTGGTCGCCCTCTTTGAGCTGCATGACTGAAAACATGTGTTTGGCCGTGTCCTTATCCGTGACCACCAGAGGAGACTGAGGATTTCCTTTTATAAAATACTGCTGCATCTAACCACCTATCACGCCTGAAATGCCCTGCGTTTTCTTAAAAGACACAGAGCATTCCATTCGCCCTGAATCATATGCGTTTCAGGAAAAATCCTCTTTGCTTCCACTGACTCGCGCACCATTTTCCACTTCTCGAAATGAGTCCCACTCATAATCAAATAGCCCTCATCCTTGACCAGACGGTAGGCATCCTCTGTCAGATGGATGAGAATATCAACAAGATGTTGGCAACTATGACATCCGCCTCGATTTCTACGCCTCGGAAGATCACCCCGGCGCCACATGGATGTTCTCCATATCAGGATTGAGCTCAATATTTTCCTGGGCCACGCGCACCGCCACCTCGTCAAATCATAGGCGTAGATGTCCTTGGCGCCTAAGAGAGAGCTGGCAATGGAAGGACGCTAGCTCCTGTCACATCCAACACCGTTTCACCGCCCCGCAGGACCTGCTCCAGCGCAAAGAGGCTCATCTTGGTCGTCGGGTGAGTCCCTGTAGCCAAAAGGCCATACCAGGATCCAGTTTGATAATCTTCTCACCAGCTGTCGCCTCATGAGTCCGTCAGGACGGCACAATAGTCCAAGTCATGGAGTAATCCGAGCCGGCTCAAAGTATTTCTTCCAGTTGTCCGCCCAGTCTTCCTCAGCCAGTTCCTGCCGAGTCAGCTGAATATCGCCTGTCTCAGTCGAAGCCATCCAGCTCAGCCAGTCGCTCAGTGGCCTTGGTGCAGCAGCCTCTATCCACCAGATCCGGGTGGTGCGGTAATCTTCACCCGCTCGCTCTGCTCAACTCGGAAAAAGCTCACCATACTGGTCGACCTGCCCCAGATAATCTGCGCTGTCATCGATTAGCCGCCTGACTGCCCAGCTCAATCCAGAATGTTGATACTTCCTCCGCCTCACTTCACTTCAATCATTAATTCCTGCCAAGTGTCCATCATTAAAATACCAAGCCCGTAAAACACAAAGCCAAAATAGGAAATTCTCTGACGACGCTTGCGTATAGAGAACTTTATCTTTGACACAGTGTTTAAGGGCAGGTTCAACTAGAAATTTAACTGAACAATCCTTTCTTTAGTTGTTCATTGTCTTCGTCATCGTAAACCATATCCATGCCTTCTTTTTCGGGCTCAATATGGGTCTGATGATAGCCGTTTTCTCATAAAAGCGACCATGCCTTTATCTTGGAAAACCATACACAAATCCCACTTGCCTAATGGTGGAGAATTTCTCCTCAATCAGACCAAGCCCCTCAGAGCCATATCCTTTGTTCTGGTACTGTGGTAAAAATCGCCACTGTTCCAATCCAGCCCGCTGTCTGTTCATCATTTTGTATTCAAGCGAATAAAAGCCCAGAATCTTCTCGTCGTCTTTGACAAAATAATGAAAAACTATTGGACCGCTCAACCAGCTTCAGCAGATCGCTCTCGCTCCCTCCAGATAGGGTCGTATTGATCCTGATATTTCTCATAAACAGCCTTAAAACTCGCTCGCTGAATGGCAATAATGGTTTCCAAAATCCTCAGCTCCTGCCTCTGCTCAATATGAATCATGCTCTTTCCTCAAATAATCGCTCAACCTATCACTTAACTGCGGAATAACTTTTCATCTACTAAAAATTGGCTCACATCCATCATCTGATAAAGCCTGCCCCTCATCACCCAAAGACGATGCTGCTACATTCTTCCTGAGTGATGGTTTCCCCACCATAAAAATAGAGGTTTTTGTCTGGATCAAGCATTCCTCGAGTATTCCTTATTGAACAATATCCCTCTTCAAGCTTCAAACCAAGCTCTTAGAAAACCTCCCTTTGCTACGCATTCAAAAAGGTGTCTCCTCGTCCTCACATACCGCCCGGCAACTCCCACTATTGGGCCAAGGGATGGATGATATTGTCTCTATAAGATAGTCAGGAGCTTATCATCACTAATCAAAACAATCTTGCACATGAAAACTCGAAAACTTCGACTCATGGATTCTTCATTTCTTCACCTTTTTGTACATTTATGGATTGGTTAACTTTGAGGTTAGGAATCAATACCTGCTACTTGTCCATTTGTATCCATCTGGATCATAAATACAAGACAATCAGCCCAGATAAAAGGATAGCCATGCTCTTCAAATGGACCAGGGCATACTGGTAACCTCTACCAACATTTCAAAATAAATTCGACTCCTGTTCCTAAAGGTTTTCAGTCAGGATGCTAGTTCTTCCTCCCTACTTGACTGATTCTTAGAATAACCTCATCAGAATTACCCCAACCATAACATATGAGTCTGCCATCATGAAATTCATGTTGAACTTTTAACTTTAATAAGCTCTCATAAAAAAACGTGATTTCTCGATATCTGTCACAAGTAATGTCGCATTAATACTTCCTAATCCATAATTTGTCATTTTCTAGTATCTCGGATATGAATAACATTCTGTCTCAGTCAAAGCTGCTCTGCCATTTTCAAAAGCCTCAGCATTCCAAGCTATCTCAAACTCTGCTGCCTCTGGATCTGCTAAAAAGTCCATGAGGGCATCTAGGCCAGACTCAGCCGTTTGGGTTAGGAAATCCACGAAATAAAGCCAGAAACTCCCGCGACAGCCTTCTTCAGCTCCATAGGGAAGAACCGCAGATAGTCCTCTGCCTCAAAACTAGACTTGACCAGTTGTGAAAAGCAGCTTCCTCAAAAGTAATATATCCTCAGCGAGACATTGCCCTCAGCATCAGCCATCTCAATCCCACCTGGATGCCTCAAGGAGAAGGCTACTTCCACCGCTGATTCTTCTTGTCCCAGTTTATCTCATAGTCAAAGAGCTCTTTATTTCCTCGTCAATATCTCAAAAACCGTACTAGCCATGATTTTCCTCTTTTTCATTTGTGATAAAATATTACTATCTACAATAGTAACACAAAAAGCAAAAGAAAAACACTTGCAGAGGAAATCTTATGCCAGAAAACCTCGCCCTGCGCATCAGCTGACGATAAACATTGATCAGATTATCGGCCAGCAACATCTGGTCGGACCGGAAAATCATCCGTCGCATGGTTGAAGCCAATCTTCTGTCCTCAATGATTCTCTACGGGCCACCCAGCATCAGCAAGACCTCTATCGCCTCAGCTAGTGCCGGCACAGCAGAGTTGCCTTTCGGACCTTTAACGCCACCGTAGATAGCAAGAAACGCCTGCAGGAGATTGCTGAAGGCTAAATTTTCCGGGGACTGGTGCTCCCTGCTTTCAGATAGAGATTCACCGCTTGGACAAGACCAAATGCAAGACTTTCTGCTACCGCTGTTAGAAAGCGGTCTGGTCATCATGATTGGAGCGGCGACAGAAAATCCTTTCTTTTCTGTCCTCCTGCCATCGAAGCCGAGGTTCCAGATATTTTGAGCTTGAGGCCCTCATGCAACGACGACATCCGGACAGCCATCCAGCTAGCCTTGACGGATAGGAACGAGTTTGATTTTTCCAGTGGAGCTAGACGGTGGGGCTCTGGATTTCATTGCTATCTCTACCAATGGAGACCTGCGCTCCGCCTATAACTCGCTGGATTTAGCCGTACTCTCTACCCCAGAAAACTGACAGGGCATCCGCCACATCACCACTTGATGTGATGGAAAACAACCTGCAAAGAGCTACATCACAATGGATAGGACGGAGACAGCCATTACGATGTCCTCTCGCCCTGCAGAGAGTCCATCCGTGGCTCCGATGTCAATGCCAGCCTCCACTACGCGGCTCGCCTCGTTGAGGGCAGAGAGACCTCCCTAGCCTAGCTCGACGCCTGACCGTTATCGCTTACGAGGATATTGGTCTGGCGAAATCCACAACTCAAGTCCATGCCGTTACAGCTCTGGAAAGCGAGCTCAACGGGATCAGCTCCCTGAAGCTCGTATCCTCATCGCCAATATTGTTATTGATTTAGCTACTATCGCCTAAGTCCAACTCAGCCTATCTAGCCATGGACAAGGCCTTAGCTGACTTACGAAAGAATGGAAAACCTGCCTATTCCACGCCACTTGCATGACGGCCACTATGCCGGCGGCAAGGATTGGGCAACGCACGGGACTATCTCTACCCCTCACTCCTATCCTGGCAATTGGGTCAAGCAGGACTATCTGCCCGACAAGATAAAAGATGCCAATTACTTCACTATGGCAGAATGGCAAATACGAGAGCGAGCCCTTGGAATGACTAAGGATAAGATTGAGTCAGCTCAAAAATGATGGTATCGTTTTGCAAAAATCATATTTTTCTCTTGAATTTTTCAAAATTTATGGTATTATAATTATAGAAACGCTTTGTGTGTACGACTTCACATAGTGTTGACCGGCTATGTATTATTAGAGAACAAAAGACTTCTAACAGCATGCAGGCCGTATCACGCGGAGCGACTTCAGTTAGGCGAGTTGCCCACCTGTAGTACGCGGGTTCAGCTACAAATCGTGAAGGTCCGGCACCAATGCAGCTTTTCTATTGCCTCGCTTAGCTCAGCTGGCGAAGCGGCGGACTCTTAATCCGTGGGTCGCAGGTTCGATCCCTGCAGGGCATAGAAATAGATAAGAAAAAGCCTTGATTTTCAAGGCTTTTTTGCTTGTTCCGAACTAAAAAATGACAAGATTTTTAGGATATTCTGAGTCTAATATAGATGAAAATTCTTTTCTTATAACAAAAACGCTACATAGCGATTTTTCTGTTATAAAAATAATCTAGAGTTACTCATCTAATCGAATAAACATCATCGCGTAAGTAAGGAGATGAGTGCGACCGTAGTGATATTATTGAGATAAATCAGTCTCTTGATTCTCAATGGATGGAATAATAAAATTCAGAAATGATGATATCGTAAGGTGATTCTTTTAAAGAATCAAGTGATAACTCTAATTCACTCCAAACCTCCAGTTCAAAAATTATTCTATGCAATAATGAAAGTGTCTCTGCTACTGATTTTGCATGATACTGATCAAAATTACTCATGACTAAAACCTTTAATTTGCATGATTTTGTAAAGATTTAGCACTAAATGTTTGCTGTGAGTGATAAAGTATAGGATAGATGGTTGACTTTCATTGGTGTATATCGATATCAAAGTCTCTAGATAATGTTCAATCCCTTCCTTTACCTCTAGAAACAAATCGAGGGAAAAATATTTTGAAAGTTCTTGATAGTATTCCCTTTTGATCAAACAGAGATAAATTCTGTAGATAGTTCCTGACAGTGCAGATGTGCTGTATTGTGCAAATACTAAATAAGATTGTCATTATTGTCTATTTTTAGATTATGTTGCTTTCTATCTGATCAATTCGTCCTTAATAATTGATGCGAATTTTTTACATAGCTGTCTGTGCTGACTCATAAATAGATTTTCATCAATGAAAAACATGAAAATAGGAGACAAATAGTTGACCTATCACTTCTTTATTCAAAGAGATATGATATTCAGAATCAAAAGCTTGCTACTAGTGTCTTCGATTCCTTCCGCCTATGAAGACTCTAACAATTGATTGTTAAAAATTTTCTCAACTTCAAAAATGACCAAACTTTATTCGATATAAATTTGTAACGAGAGTAACTTTAACATTCGTTGGTGGCGAAATTGACTGGAAATGCAGTTTCTTTATAGACCAGTGCTAACAGCTTACACAAAGGTTCTACTGAAAAATCTATAAAAGGGCCATTCAAAGGATAATATTTCTCCGAAAAATACTGGGCAAAAGTAACGGATATCGATCTCATTTCCAGTAATTCAGACTGGATTGAGGCCAATTCAAAAACGATATTGTTTCTTAATAATTTTATTAATATGACCGATGATACGGTAAAGGAGGAAGAGACGATATAAAAACTCTTTGCAGATACTATCAGCATCACATCCTTCATTAAAAGAAGACAAATTCTAAAATTGAAAAGTGAGTTTGAGATGCTTATGATGATAGACCATCTCAATATCACTATCATCGGTATTAATGATACGTATGCCATTTGTTGAGGAATGGAAAATATCAAGTCAGGAAAGAAGACCTGCAACATGGGATAAATCATCTTTTACTGAGACGTTCTGTACAATGCAATAATTCCGCTAGTTCAGAAATATGAAACCAGCGCTTATGTTCAAATAGTATTTCTAATAATTCTAATTGTCTGTGACTTTTTGACAGTAATTCTCGCATTAAAATATTATCTTTCTCTATATATGATGTTTTATTATCAGGCAATTATACCATATTTTATGCATTTAACCTTGTTTAACAACTTCTAAAATATATCTAAAAAACTGATAGAAGCCTATAGAACAAGGTATTATTATCTTTTCGTATCTATGGTGCAGATAAACGGAAGAAAACCAAAGTTGAGATGTATGTTTCAAAGTTGGAAAATTATATAATCATATTAATCAAAAGATTTGAATTTTTGATTTTAAGTAAATTTAGAAAGGAGAATCGATATGCTTTGGTCTATTATTGTGAGGTGTTGTGGTCTTATTGCTGGATCAATCACTAAAAAGGTGGCTCTATGGGTGTGTACAAATATTATTGTGCAGGTTTAGAGTCAGTTCAACTGTCGAGTCAATCACTTTTGGGAACTTGAGGGCGCTAGTTTGGCTGGAATGGCCTTGCTTCCTTCTATCATTGGTGCAGTTGATTGTATGCTAGCTGTTGTGTCATTTGTTTTGGGTAAAAAGCATAATTATTCTTTATTTATGTACAAATACTTGAAACTTAATGATGTGAGGATTCAATATGTCAAAATCAAGAAAAATACTTTCCCTTATTTTCTGTATTTTAATCTTGACATTTTTGATTCCTGTTTTGCTAGATTTTCATAAAGTTAGCGGTCTGGGGCTCCAGTTATTTAGCTGGAAATTATTCACTTGGAAAGCAGATCCCTTTTTGTAGGATACTATCTTTCTAGATATGTTTTTCTGAGGAAGTTTGGTTTTGTAAAGCCAATCTTACTACTGATGTTGGTGATACTTTTTTATCCTAAGAGACGTTTGGAAATTCAGCTAGCTGATGCGGATGGGAAACTGATTCTGAAAAATTCAGCGATTGAAGGGTTTGTTCGTAGTCTGGTAACAGATCACGATTTAATTAAAGATCCTACAGTTTCAGTAAATAGCCGTAAAAACAAATGCATGGTTTCTGTTAAAGGGGCAATCGTTCCTTCGGAAAACATCATCAAGAGAAGTCAGTTGATTCAAGAAGAAATTGCGGCTGGATTGACGGAATTCTTCGGAATCAATCACAAAGTCAAGCTTAAAATCTCTGTCTCAGACTTCAAAGCCAAAAGAGCTAAAAACTACTAGTCGTGTAAAAGTAGAGAGAGTATGGAATGGTTTAAAAAATATCAATATCCAATCTTGTCTGGATTAGCAGGCATTATTCTAGCGTGTTTAATCCTATCCTTTGGCTTCTTTAAGACTCTTTTTGTCTTGATTTGCGCTACTCTAGGGGCAGGAATCGGATATTATATTCAAAAATAATATATTTAAATAAGAATAAAGGAGTTTAACATGTCAAATAAGATGTTAAGATATTTGCTAAAAGAGATTTGCTCAAAGAGTTCACGAAGTCAAAGGTGAATTGACTTACGATGATAAGGTCATTCAAAAATTATCGGCCTTTCTTTAGAAAAAGTTGAAGAGTTTACTACGCTATCGATGGGGAGTTTTTCTCCTAGCTTAGCTGATAAATTAGTAACTTGCTAACAATGTTACTAATGGTGTCAATGTTGAGAGTTGGTAAAGAACAAGTGAGCTGTTGACTTGAACGTAGTAGTTGAATATCAAAAATGTTCCTGCATTATACGACCAAATCAAAGAGAAGTTGTTGTGGAGAAGTTTCTAAGATGGCTGACTTAGAAGTTGTTGAAGTAAATGTCAATGTTGTTGATATTAAAACTACTAGCATGAAGCTGACTCAGTTAGCCTTCAAGATCGAGTAACAGTATTGCTGAATCAACAGGCGAATTTGCTTCAGAGCAATTTGAAAAAGCAAAATCTGGACTTAGCGGTGGTTTCTCAGCTGTTCAAGAAAAAGTTGGTGAAGGGTAGATGCCGTTAAAGAAGCTGCAGCTAAGGGAAAAAGTCGCGTTCATTAATACTCTAACTACGAAAAGAGATTTTCTTTTCTATAAAATTAAAACTCATAATGGAGGTATCAATTATGTCTACAGAAGAAAAATTCAACCAAGCTAAAAGGTTCTGTTAAAGAAGGACTAGGAAAATTGACTGGTGATACGAAAAAGAAGAACTTGCTGAAAAAGTAGTTTCTAAAGTAAAAGAAGTCGCTGAAGATGCCAAAGATGCTGTCAGAGGTACGCAATCGAAGGTGTTAAAAAATATGATTAATAAAGATGACAAATAAAGCTCAGAGTTAATTTCTCTTGCAAAACATCTTTTGTAATTTATAATCGTAAAAAGAGAGAACATTGAATGTTCTCTTTTTCATATTCTTCACGACAGGTAGGATGCGCCCTTTAGTATGTCAAAACAAATTTGTAAAGTTGGTTTCAAAAACTACTTTTTCAATTAGATAATCATCAATATCAATGTTATATTGATGATAAAACATTGAAGGAATCTCCTCTCCTTCATCATTATATTTCAAAGTTATAAATTCATCTAATTCTAATTTAGTATCAAAGTTGCCAATCCAAATTGACACTGTGTTTTCTGTTTCCATGATTATCCCTTTCTATTTTCCAAGAAACCTTAGTCCCTCTGGCAGTAGAGCTATTCCACCATCAAAAACTAAACTTATGCTAATAAGAAGATTATCCAAAACTACTAGTACAGTCTCATTAATACTCCAGTACGATCTCACGAATTTTTCTTTAATCTGTTTCTTCCATTTTATCCTCCGGTTTGGTTTTATACATTTTAAGATCACGCATGGGACCTAGACATCCCTAATCCGCCTGTGAGTTTTCTTTACAATAATCCACAATGTATTCATTTATCCATTTACTCTTGTTTTGGAATTTTCCGTGTTTACGCTTTGCGATCAAGCCTTCAGCCATTTGGAGTGCCTCTACATACTGCTCCTGATGGATCATCAACAACATTCCCATCAAGTCATGACAGGCGGGATTTGGCGATTTTCGACTGCATAAAGCGTAAAAATCTTCAAAAGTTAGGAAACCATCTATAAGTTTTAAGACTTCTTCATGGGTCTCTGAGACACTTCGAAAACCTTGGCTTCAACCTTTTTCTAAGTCGAGGATCCTCCATCGTCCAGTTTTCTGTAGCTATCTTATCTGGTAGGGAAAATTTATCGACTGAAAAGCTCCCAACCACTCGAAGACTCATAGGTGCCTGAGAATTTACTCGCCATATCAAAGACTTCAAAAAATATCATCAATGATATAGGGTTTGATGTAAGGGACTAACTATTACACGAAACTTATTTTCAGGAAAATCAAAAATAAAACATATAATTAACCAGATAGTCTCCTACTTTATCAAAAATATTTTTACTTCTTGATTTAAGTTTTAATTTCTTCTTGACCACACGAACTGCTTGTTTAAGCTCTTTTTCCAGTTGTTTATCTATCTTTGAAAATTTAACCATTGAATTTCCTCACTAATCTGGTCTTATACTCTTATCCAAACAAACTATTTCCCATTATGTTCCTTCTGGAAGGCTTCCATAGCCTTGAACTGTTCTAGTTCTTTTTTTCGTTAGCTGGTTGCTTACCGAGGTATTTGTATTCAAATAAGTCCATTCGAGCACTTGGACCATAACCACTTTCCAACCATGGAGCATAGTCATAGTCGACTGAAAGCTTGTTGTTATCATCTAAATGGATGATACAAATATACCAATCTTCAAGTCATTTTCAATAAACACTCTTTTTAGTTCTTCAGATTTATCAAATAATATATCACTCTGGTTATAATACTTCATCCTGTGATATACACCAAAATCTCTAGGAAGGTATAAATTAGTAATGATATTCACCTTCATACTTAAAATAAAAAAATATACACTTCCACTATAGGTCTTATCCATCTCGATTACAATATACAAATCATCCCACTCAACTGGAATCATATCATTGGCTTGATGCACGATTTCCGATAATTTTTTCATTAATCTGTTGTTCCATATTCCCCTTCAATTTGATTCTATCATTGTTTCACTACAATCCTAGTATACCATAAACCCTATATCCCACTCCTTGATAAACTGCAAAAAGACCACCTCGAGAGTGGTTAGAGCAAAAAAATTTTTGAACTAATAAAGTATAAGAGAAAAATTCAAATCCATAGAGCGTTCATCCTAGCTACCAGCTCCTTTCGGAGAGCTACTCTATCAAATTGCGTATCTCATTTTCCATCAGATATGTAGTAGATTCCATCAATGACGGAATTCGCACGTCATCTGAAAGAAAGATTGGACATACAACGGATATTGATGAGTTTTAAAAAAAGCAGGTCTCTACTCCTGCTCCTGAAAAAAGATAAAAAATTTATTACACTACAGAAGGCCTCATAAAATCATAAACATCTATCTGATGTTCTTCAAACAATTCCTCTAACTTCTGAGCTCCCACTTCGGCTCCATGCTTTTCTATAAATTGAAGCTCAGCTTCTGCCAATAAAGGATAGCTTGTAGCCACGTAACATACTCTTCATCAAAATCAAAAGACTCTAGTTCCCACAAGAAAGGCTGAGTGAAAAATATATGATTTACTTTTCGCATTTGGGTAGTAATTTCTAATTATATTTGGATAGACTGCACCGGGGAGATGCTATATTCTCCTCTCACTACTCTTAAAAACCACAGTCTGCTATAATATTTGGAAAATATTCCAGCTCTGCATCCATTTGCTCAATGATTTCAACTCTTAAAGGCTTATCATTTATTCGACGATAAATGGTATATTCTGATAAACCGATTGTTGCTGCAGTTGTTAAATAATCGTCCGGGCGATTCTCTCCAATAAATAAATCTAATTTGTTATCGTGATTTCTAAATGCTATGGGCTTGAGGAACTCCCCCTACAGCTCTGGCTATTTCCTGTGCAATTTTAATTTTATCGTATTTCATTTGATTCTCCTCTCAAAGTTTGCTCCAGCATGAGCTATGTTATCTTTCAGTTTCACTACACTCTTCTAGAAATTCTCACAAAAGGCGTTAGAGTTTGATGATACCTCTGCCAGATTATCACCAAATTAACTGACTCTATAATCCCAGTATACCATAAACCCTATGGACTAGTGTTTGGAAAACAATAAAAGACCACCTCGAGAGTAGTCCTTTGTTATCAATCGTCCATTTCATTATTTTACAAGTTCCTCAACTGGATGACCGTAAAAATATTTCCTACCTTCCGTCAGTCTTTGTCTGATAAGTCATCAATATAACGAACCATCAAATCAATTTCATTTTTGAAATAAGAGTATTGAGTATCCACTGGGACCTGCTTGCCTGTGTATATAGACAGAAGGAAGCCTGAAGATAAAGATGATATTTCTGTTCTTTTTAGGGACGATGTATAGAGCAGTCATAATTTCTTGTGTAAATAAACCAGGAAAAACCTGAAGAGTTTTGTAATAATAGCAATCTAAGTTCTTGTTCTTTATTACATCAAAATATAAACCTCCAACTTCTTCTAATCTTGCATTTTCCTCTATAATTGAACGATAGTTGAGAAAGCTATCCAAAGCATCTTGAATAGCGTACTCCACATCAGTTTCTGTATCTTCCCACTCCTCCCACAGAGTAAGAAGGTGAGGAACGACTTCATAGGACATTGTTTCCACAGCGCCAGCGACAAAAGTAAATACCGCAATTTCTGAAGCCGAACTTAAAAAATGAAAATTTTCAACCTTTTTTAAATCATCATGTGTACAAACTGAACAAAACAATCGAATACAAAGATTGAGTACGGCTTCATCTTTTGTCTGGTTCATCAAGTCAATCAGCAAGTTTTTTACTGTAAAATCTCCCTTTTTTAAGATTTCAGCAATCAGTAATACATTCTCTCTCATCATTTACTAAAAGTAAGCCCCTTTTTAAATCTTCAAGCGCTACTGAACTAACGTGACCGAACGACATTCCTGGCATTAACAGTTTGTTTCCCATCCCCATTCTCCTTTTATCTCAATACTTTTTTTGGAAATTTGTTACTTGCTTTCTGACCGATGCTAGATTATCACCAAATTTACTGGCTCTACACTTCAGTATACCATAAAAGACCACCTCGAGGGTGGCCGTTTATCCATGAAACTAGTTCTCATTATATTTTTGCTGAAAGGCTTCCATAGCCTTGAACAACTCAAGTTCTTTTTCGTTAGCTGGTTGCTTGCCGAGATACTTGTATTCAAAAAATTCTATTCTATCCGTTGGTCCAAACTCACTATCATTCCATGGTGCATAGTCAAAGTCCAAAAGAGGCTTTATTCTGTTCATCCACCTTGATTGTAAAGGCGGACCACTCTGCCAGACCCTGCTCGATGAGATATCTTTTTCATCTCACCACCTAGATCAAATAATTCCATAAAATCATTATCAAATTCGTCTTCAGAAATATTAAACAAAGATGGAATATCTATGTAATAATGATATTCTCCTTTATATTTAAAGAAAAATATGCACGCCACCACTAAGCGTCTTATCGACTTCAAAATTAATATAAAGATCATCACTCAACTGGAATCATATCATTTACTTTATATACAATCTCTGTCATCTTCTCATTAATCTGTTTTTCCATATGTTCCTCCGGTTTGGTTTATACATTTCAGGACAAGCATGGGATCTAGACTTCCTAATCCGCCTTGAGTTTTTCTTTACAGTAATCCACAATGTATTCATTAATCCATTTACTCTTATTATTAAAACCTCCGAATTTACGCTTTGCAATCAAATCTTCTGCCATTTGGAGTGCCTCTGCATACTGCTCACGGTGGATCATTAATAGCATTCCTATTAAATCATAACCTACAAGACTAGGTCCGTTCTTGACCATTATAGGCATAGAAGTCTTCAAAAGTTGGGAAGCTATTTATAAGTTTTACAACTTCTTCATGCACTTCTGAGAGCACCTCGAGAACCTTGGTTTCAACCTTTTCTAAGTCGAGATCCTCCATCGTCCAGTCTTCTTTGACCATCCTATATGGTAATGATAAAACTATCGACTGTAAAAGCTCCAACTGCTCGAAGACTCATGGACTCCTGCAATTACTCGCCATATCAAAAACTTCCCAAAGATATCATCCAAAATATATGAAGCGATATAAGGGTCAATTGTCAAACGAAAACTCATTATCTGGAAAATCAATATCAATCATATACGAAACCAAATAGTCTCCCACTTTGTTGAAATAGGCCCAATCTCGAGACTTTAATTGTAATTTTTTTGCTGCATTGCGCTGAACTTTTTCAATTCTTTTTTAGTTTGTTTATCTATCTTTGAAAATTTAACCATTGAATTTCCTCACTAATCTGGTCTGATTACTCTTATCAAACAAACTATTTCCCATTATGTTCCTGCTGGAAAGCTTCCATATCTACCGTTGGAAAATTATTTATCATATTTTACCTATCTTTTTAGAGGCATATTCAATAGCATCTGAAAAGAAAACTTTCAAATAAATCATCAAAAGAATTAAATTTCTCTACTACCTCCAGCAGATGGCATATCTAATTCTAAATATTCATAGTTACTAGGATTATATACAAACCAACTAATATTATTCTCTCCGATAAAAACAAACCGTTTATTTTTCTTCAACTTCATGCCAAATTTTATTATACTCAAAGAAATCATACTACCTCGAAGAACAACTATCATCTGTTTTAAACCATAAAGAGTACCTCCATTAAAAATCAAGACCATTACTTTTTATTTAAAAATCATGTGAATATTCTTGTTCCATAAATATTTTAACTTCGTTTATTTCATTTTTACTAAAATTTAATTTTCTCTAAATCAATTGGAGAATTTAACTTTTCCCCATAACCAGATTCAATTCTTTCTATCTAAAAGTTCAAGCCATTTATTTACCTCACTAATTATATATATCCAATGATTGGCTACAAAACTTCCTTACTTTTCCCGATTTTTCATTGTTCTAGCAATACTGTTTTGATAATTGGTAATAACTTTATGGTAAGGGTCATTCTTTATCAAGACCAAATTACTAAAGTCGTTGGTTCCACTATCATCAAGTGGCAATTCATGGTGCACTTGATAACCTTTCAACACTAATCCATCTTTCAACTTTTTGAATTTCCGTTTCACTAAGCCCATGAGATTTCAAATTTTTAATATCTGATGAAATTGATTTCAAAAATCTTTTCGAACAGACTTATTAAAACCATTTCTTAATTCTTTTTAGAACACTTCTATAACGTTTCACATAATTTATTTTCTTCATTTTCTATGTCATATAAAGTAATATCCTCACCTCTAAGCTTACCAACAAAACGGCTTTGAGGGATCACTAAGTCTCTTGAAACGTTTTAATTTCTTCTTCACCAAACTCAGCCTTGGTATGTTTACCAGCTTGTTCTGCAGTCTCTTTCTCGCCTCAAGCGACATCATCGAGACGCATTGTAGACACGGGCACCAATCTTGAGTAAAGTCGTCACTAAAGTTGCTGGCTCTACAGTCCCAGTATACCATAAATCATATGGACCAATGTTTGGAAAACCACAAAGACCACCTTAAAAGGTGGTCAAATTAGAATATTGTTATCGGCTCTATAATTTCTGTAGTGAGGTAACCCTTACCACTTTAGGAATGATGGAGCTTGTTGTTAATAGAAAAAGTCCCATAAAACCTATAATGAAAAAGCTGACAAAACCATCATTAGAAAGACTCTTATGGAACAGTTGAATTTTCTCACAAACTTACTGGGAATAAAAGACCAGAACATCACTATCTTGGATATTTCTAGATGCTGGAACACATAAAGAAATCATCGCTTTAAGCTAGATTATCCTGCTCCTAAATGCCCTCAATGTCAAGGACAAATGGCTAAATATGACTTCCAGAAAGAATCAAAAATTCCCTATCTAGAGTGTGCGGGATATAAAACGCTGATTCGCTTAAAGAAAGCGACGTTTTCGCTGTAAAGTCTATGGGAAAAATGGCTGTCGCAGAGACTTCCTTAGTCAAGAAAAAGCTACAAAATCGCAACCATCGTCAAGCGAAAATCGCTCAAAAACTAATCGAGAAAGTCCCTATGACTACGATCCCTGAAAGCTTAGCTGTCTCTACTTCCACCGTCATTCGTAAATTGAAAGAATTCAAGTTCAAAGCAAACCTCAACTGCCTTCCAGAACACATGAGCTGGGATGTGGAAACAGTCAGGGAAGTGACTGTTTCAATCGGCAGATAGAGATGAGCTTCATTGCACAGGATTTTGATTCAAGAAGGATTATAGCTATCTTAGACGGACGGACTCAAGCAACGATTCGCAATCACTTTCTGCGCTATTCCAGACAGGTCCGAAACCAAGTCAAAGTCATTACCATGGACATGTTTAGTCCCTACTACGATATTACCAGAAAATTATTCCCAAACGCTAAAATCGTCCTCGATCGTTTTCACATTGTACAACATCTAAGTCGGGCTATGAACCGCCTTCGTATCCAAATCATGAATCAGTTGAATAAAAAATCGCACGAATATAAGGCACTCAAACGCTACTGAAAACTCATTCAACAGGATAGTCGAAAACTAAGCCATAAACGCTTTTATCGTCCAACTTTTCGCATGCACTTGACCAATAGAGAAATTCTGAAAAAGCTACTTTCTTACTCTCAAGAACTCAGAGAACACTATGAACTCTACCAACTCCTGCTTTTTCATTTTCAAGAAAGAAAAAAACTGAGCATTTCTTTGGACTCATTGATACCATTTCTTATGTAAATCCTATTTTTCAAACTGTTTTTAAGACCTTTTTGAAAGATAAGGACAAGATCCTGAACGCACTGGAACTGCCCTACTCAAACGCAAAACTAGAAGCTACGAACAATCTCATCAAGGTCATCAAGCGCAACGCTTTCGGCTTTCGGAACTTTGACAATTTTAAAACTAGAATCCTCATCGCTTTGAATATCAAAAAGGAGAGGACTGATTTAGTCCTCTCCAGATTATACCTTTTCATCATAGGCATTCTCCTTTCATCCCTATAATAATAGTACGAAAAACGATGTTTGTAAACGTTTACATATTATCTAATCGTTGTTTGTTTTTATCACCAATTAGTAATATAATCTCTATAAAAATGAAATAATATTTACAATTTTATGAAATGTTACCAGAGTATAATTTTATAGAAATAACATAACCTAACTGTTAAAAAATGAGATTCTTTAATCTTATAGTAACAGTTGCATAGAAAGGATTTGCCATGAGACAAGAAAAGAACACCAAAGCAATGTTCAACCGCCGCTATTGGCTGGGCCTCTCTCTCGCTTCTGCTGCGACTTTGGCCTCTGCTTTGATTTCCACCGGAACAGTTCAAGCGGAGAACAAGTCAATCCCTGACTGGGCTTCTAGACGTGAAGTTGGTATTTACGATCCTAGTGTACCAGATATTGAGGACGACCCTACTATCTTTGATGATCCAGGACCTATCAAGGTTCCGGAGGCTCCTAAACGTGAGTTCCCTGCTGCTTTTTATGATGAGTCTGGGGAAATAATTAAAAATAGAATCGTACTTCACGAGGGTAAATACTATCTCGCAAACCAATATGGAGATACATACAAAATTCAAGATGACCCAGCAGAACAAATTCCGACAAATCTAAAAAACTCCTTCTATACCAGCCCAACAGGTAAGGTCTATTATTTTGACGAAAAAGGACGAAGGGTCATCAATCTTTACAGTGTAGACGGCAAGCAATACTTCTTTGATTCTTACGGAGAAATGGCTAAAAACAGATTTATTAGTTACTCTGAATACACTTATTACTTTGGAGAAGATGGAACACCTTATAAAAACGGACTTTATAAGATTGGCAAGTACTATTATTACTTTGGTGAGTACGGTGAACTTTATAGGGAAACTATTGTCAACTACAACGGAAAGACCTATTATGCAAATTGGCATGGCGTTGTCAATATAAAAGACGAAGAAGTTACACCATAACGAAAAATACCAGAAATGAGGACGTATGTCTTCGTTTCTGGTATTTATTTTATTCAAAATCACTCAAATAAAGAAATCATTTTTTATAAGCATGGTTATTGTTCTTTTGATTTTCTTACACTAATACCTAGCCCCAATCCAGCCAGAAGCAAACCAAGCCCCACAACACTATAGACTGCCTTTTCGCTACTTCCTGTTTTAGGAAGAGACTGTTCTGATTTGGCCAAAAGTGTTGGTGCCTGAACATGGTAGACGGTAGATGTAGGCATTGTAGTACGACGCTCAAGATAGAATTGATAACTATCTTTTATGATTTTATAGTAACGAGCTTCATTGACACTTTCAACAATCCATGAAGTGGTTCCCTTTGTCAGAGCATCAGCCAAGTTATTTTCGATATCAAGCACTCTGCCTTCTGTTGCAAAATTTTTGTAAATTCCCTCAATCGCTTTTACCGTCGCTACGGTTCTTTCTATACCAGCGGCTTTTTAAGTACTCAAAGTGTATCAGCAACCGTTGGAATTGAAGGATCTTCTTTCATTTCAGCATCTGTCAATAAAACGACGAATTTCTTATTTTTAGATGACTTAGACCAATCATAGGTTGAAATAATCTGGTTCAGGGCAGGAGTTGGTGTTTCTGGAGTATCTCCTCCACTCGCTATACGAATCGCAGCCAATGCCTTTTCGAGCTCAGCCGGATCAGTTGTAAAATAAGATGACCCAAACCGTGTTAGAACCGTATCTTCATCTTTCTGCCTAGAATTACGGCCGTAGACTTCATCACTAAATGTTGCCAAGCCAAAACGTGCTGTAATCCCCTCTTTAGTAATATTTCGCACAAATTCATTAATATTTGCACGAACAATATCAATTGTGCCACCCATGGATCCTGAACGGTCGACAACAAATACAATATCAGCTGAACCAGCTTTTGTCACAGTTGGTGGCGTTGAGGTGTAGGTAATAGTTGTAGTCTTATCTACTCGCTCATACTGCGTATAGGGATTCCCATTTTCATCTGTGCCAGATAAAGTATTTTCAGTACGTCTAGTTATTGGATCTGGCGCCTTATCAACCTTTGCCGGAGCCACTTCTGTCTTTTGTAACATCAACAGTCGACGTTTCTACACGGACTGTTTGATTGCCTTCTTGACTTTCTTTGACATCAACAGGGTGATACATTTTTTTGAGACATCGATCAAATCTCCTGGTTTTCGCTGTAGATTCTTCAACAACAGGTTTTGTCGTATCAGCGGCAATTTCAGTATCAGCGACTTCAATCGGAGAGCTTACTGCTTCAGTTTTTGCTATACCGCTTGAAGGTGGTGTGCCAACCTGGTCTGCAAAAACATGCGAAGCTTGTGAAAAGGCAAATAGAAGAGTTGCTGATGCTAATCCAACTTTCAATTTGTACAATGAAAAGCCTGGAAGTTTAAATGATTCTTTTTCCATAATTTCTCCTTATCTTTTTAGATTTAGAAACATGATTGCATCTATTTTATGTAGAATAACATAAAAATAGAAACTGCAAGCGTTTTTCAAGTATATATTAGTCTAAAAATTAAAATTTCAGAATATTATCAGAGTTTGTATACTAAAATTGATGAGCATCATCATGAATTATTAAATAAGGCTCTATAATTTCTGTAGTGGAAAGTAAAAATCGCTATAGGAATGATGGAGCCTCTTTTGTTGTAGAAAAAAGTCCCATAAAACCTATAATGAAAAGCGACAAAACCATCATTAGAAAGACTCTTATGGAACAGTTGAATTTTTCTCCAAACTTACTGGGAATAAAATACCAGAACATCACTATCTTGGATGTTCTAGATGCTGGAACAATAAAGAAATCATCACTAAAGCTAGATTATCCTGCTCCTATTCAAAAGATTTCTTGAAGCTTATTCTTCACTTTCAGAAGTTTTCTTTCTTCTTTTTCTCTAACCTGTTTTTGCACTGATTTTTGATCGCGAGATTATGCTTCCACAACCCCTAGAGAGTGTTCAAAAAATGCAATAAACACTCTATAAAAGTATATCTTGATAACCTAACTCAGACAATACACCGTTGGTAAATTTTATTCCTACGCCATTTTCCTTATCCCAATCCACAATCACACTAAAAGCCAAATTCTTCAACATTTTCGTCAAAGGTCAAAGGAAACATGATTTGCTTGGGCTTCAACAAAGAATAAATTTGTTCTTCGTCTCCAATTTTATCCAAAAATATTGTTTTTCGTCTGTATTTTGTGTAACCAGAAACAATATTTGATATTTCTGATTATAGTATGATACAATAGCACAATTAGCCTCTTTTACAATTTCACCTAAGTGTTCTTTAAAAAGATATATGCTCTTTCTTGATTAATTTCAAATTCCACATCCTCATCCCCATCAATATTAATTTCTAAAAACATATTGCTTACCGAAAATAGTTACAGTAATATCTTGGGTCCAACCATAATTAATTCTATTTTACCAAAAATTTGATGATTCACTTCCATTATTGCGATTGCCTTTCTATGAACCTAATAATTTTTAACTTCTTCCACTCCACTAAATGTCCAAATTTGCTATTAAGAATAGACGGAATTAACTGCATTGTTTTCATATCGTTTTAATTCATGCCAAATAAATTTTTCTCTGTTTTCGAAGTTTTTGTAATTTCTTTTTCTGGATACTCCTAACTGTTCTGCTAAAAGTTCATCTGCTACTTTAAAAGTTTTTATTTCTATCAATACTCATATCCGGATGAATAACTTCTCCTCTGAAACCGGTGAGAAATCTGGAATACCATCTTTATATTCAATACCTTCTATATCATATTTTTCAAAACATCATTGACTTCATCTAATTCTGAAATAAATTTTGATTCTTCGCGATCACCAGTCCACGATCCATTATTAACAGGCGTTTGGTTAATTCTTTCATCGTAAGTACTTGGATAGGTAGCATTTTTCACCCAGTCTCTTTAGCGCCCTTAGCCACATCATCACTATACTTAGCCAATTGCTCGCTGGCTTCTTGGCGGAATTCTTTACTCGCTTTCTTGCCGACTTGTTCTGCCGTTTCCTTCATGCCTCGAGCGACATCATCAGATGCATTGTAGACAGGGACACCACTTTTTGTAAAGTTGTCACTAAAGTTTGCTGGCTCTACGATCCCAGTATACCACAAACAATATGTATAAGGTTTGATTAAACCACAAAAGACCACCTTAAAGGTGGTCTTTTATCCAAGCAAACTATTTGCCATTATGTTCCTGCTGGAAGGCTTCCATGGCCTTGAACTGTTCAAGATCTTTTTCGTTTCGTGGTTTAAAACCAAGATATTGGTATCTAAAGAAATTTATTCTCGCTGTTGGTCCAAAGCCACTTTCCAACCATGGTGCATAGTCAAAGTCCAAAGAGGCCCTATTATTTTCATCCACCTTTATTGTAAAGGCAGACCACTCTGCCAGACCGTTCTCGATGAATATCTTCTTCATCTCACCACCTAAATCAAACAATTCAAAAATTCCTTATCAAATTCGTCTTCAGAAATGTTAAATAAAGATGGAATATCCATGTAATAATGATATTCTCCTTTATATTTAAAAAGAAAAATATCACGCCACCACTAAGCGTCTTATCGACTTCAAAATTAATATAAAGATCATCCCACTCAACTGGAATCATATCATTTACTTTTATAAATAATCTCTGTCATTTTTCATTAATTTGTTTTTCCATTTTTATCCTCTTTCTAGTTTGCTAAGTTACGACTGGTAAATCTTGCCCATTTTTAACCGTATTTACACCAGATTCTTTTTAAAAAAATCCAAACCAATGATGAACCATTCATCAATAAAGTCCCAAAAATTTAGACCACTTTTGGTACTTCTCTACTAGACCAAAGATAAGCTCCAGTTTCTATATTCTGCGTCAAATCCAGAACGATATAGGTCCCCATCCCGTTACTGAAAAAGTTATAGCAAGAGGTCAAATCCATCTCCAGCTGGTCTTCATACTCCCATTCAAAATCAGCCATAGAATCGATATTTTCAGCGCTATCCAAGCCCATTGTTTTACTCGGATAGTAATAAAAGCCATTATGAACTTTTGTGTAAAAGTCTACAATTGTTTTATCTATATTTTCAACTGGACAATCAAATTTTTCACCAAAATTTGATTCAGATAGTGGGTTTTTCCCTTCGTAGAAAGCTGTCTTTTGAGTCTTGTAACTAAGAATGGTATACAAAATAGAATACTCTTCTCCAATTCTTATCAACTCAATATCAGTCAGATATGTTTGTAGATAAAGAATCGTATTGCTCAATTCCCTTGCAAGATATTTCTGCCATTCTCCTAAAACAACTGATTTTCTATCTTCCAAAGTATCCGCTAGAAATGCCACTTTCCAATATTCTGGAATGGGAGCATTCAAAATAGTTGATTCATCGGTTATAAACTCTACTTTCTTTTTCAGATGATAGCGTATATTTGTTTAAAAAAGCAATCTTTTCATTTACCATTTTACCCATCTTCACCTCCGATTTTGTTTCTAGCACTGTTTCATTATAATCCCAGTATACCACAAATATTAGTCACAAAAAATTTTCCAACTATAATAGAGCATCTCTTCCTACAAAAAACAAAAAGATTTTGTGCCTAATACTTCTCTGCTATTTTTTTGAAGCCTTATTAAAGATCTTACAAGTGTGATCTACTACCTTTTCAGTCCATCAAAAATACCCTGAAAAATTCTCAGGGTATTTTTTCAAAGTTTACTTTCTCGTCTCCAGAAAAATCGCCAAAGGATAATTGCACCTAAGATCGACGGTACAACAGCCGTATCATGAAGAAGGGACCCCAGGTGCCAAATAGACTTTGGCCTATCCAGGCTCCCAAAGCAAGCCCAGGATCATCTTGCCAATGCACCCCATCCGCTCACCTCTGTTGGTAATAGCTGCAGCTATCAGACCAATGATAAAGCCCACTAGCATACTTCCAAGCATTTCCTAATTCTCCTTTTTAAATCGTTGAACCAGCCAAAGAATGACTAAGGAAATCGGCGCCCCAATAAAAGGAGCAAAGATTTTTAAAGATTGGAAATAAGATTACAAAACCAAGCAAGGCACCGGTCAAGCTAACCAAAAATTTCAACCTCCATTGTTTAGGCTGCTCAAATGGAGTTAGAATCGCCGCTACAACCGTGCTCAATAAACAAGCTGGCACGGTGAAAATCAAAACAAAAATAAATCCTGCCATCTTAAATCGCCCAGTCTCCATTTCTAAAGATTGCTACACGGTCGCCGTCTTCTCGGATACCGTCAATATCCATCTGATCAGAGCCAATCATAAAAGTCCACATGGACATCCGAGCGGTTGAGACCCGCTGCTTCAAGCTCTTCTTCAGAGAAATTCTCTCCACCGACCACACTAGTCGCATAGGCTGCACCGATAGCCAAGTGGTTAGAAGCATTTTCATCAAAGAGAGTATTGAAGAAAGTAATGCCTGACTGAGAAATCGGACTTGGATCTGGTACCAAGGCACACTCACCTAAAGCACGCGCACCAGCATTTTCAAAGACAAGATCTTTCATAACCTGGTCTCCCTTTTCAGCAGTAATATCCACAATCTGGCCATCCTTGAAGGTCACCTTGATGCCTTCGATGATGTTGCCATTGTAGCTGAGAGGCTTGGTGCTAGTCACATAACCTTCTGCCCGGCGAAAGTCCGGTGCTGTAAAGACCTCTTCTGTCGGCATGTTGGCAATGAAATACTCGCCCTGAGCATTTAGACTGCCAGCTGACTCCCAGTGATGGTTCTTGGGCAAGCCCAATGTCAAGTCAGTTCCAGGAGCTGTGTAGTGCAGAGCAGTGAGTGCTCTTCATTCAAAAACTTTAGCCTTTGAGCTGAGTTTTTCTTCATGAGCTTTCCAAGCGGCTACTGGGTCATCCTCATAGACACGGCAGGTTTTGAAAATCTGATCCCAGAGAAGATCTACTGCTTCCTCATCGCTGGTCTGCATTTGGAAAGACCTTCTTAGCCCACTCTGTACCCTGTCTTCTTTGCGACTGTCCAGCTGACTTTATTGGATTGGGTTGCGATTCTCATCGGCTTCATAGCTAGTCCCAAGGCCTTAGCAGAAGCTGATAATTTCTCAGCATCCACACCATTCAAAGCACCTGGGTCAGATGAACGAACGCCCAAGCGGCTGGCTTTCTTCTCAAGGAGATAGTTCATCTCAGCCACCTTATAGTCTGGAACATTGTCCAAGCGCTCCATTGGCGCATGGAGGAATTTTTCCCGATTAGTCAAATCATCCGCCCACTGGACGATGACCTCGTGAGCACCCAGAGCATAGGCTTCCTTGACAATCAAGTGAGCCAGCTCACGCTGCTCCACATCAATATTGAGCGCCACCGTGTGACCCGGCTGCACATTAATACCATTGGCAACCAATAGTTTAGCGTATTTTTCTAAGTTTTCTTTAAAATTTGGCAGAACCATTCTTTTCTCTCTCTATGAAATCTTCTCTTCATAGTATACCATAAGTTCATAAAAAGGATTCTACTCGTAGAATCCTTTTAGTCTATTGTTGATTAGCCCATTGTTCCAAAGCATAGGTATACTTCGCAATGGTTGTTTTATGGGTAAAGAGTGTAATGAAAGCTATCGGTATACAGATAATAAAGCGAAGCAATTCAGTGATGATTGTGACAATTATGGCAGTCAAAATATGTTGTCCCCAATCAGTGCTCGATTTACCTGTATAGTTCCCAAAAATCCGCGTGATACACTTACTTTTTGGTAATTCATGGATGCTGAAGATATATAGCCAAACTTAGCACTTCCAAACCGGCTAAAGAACCAAACAAAAGGTCCATTTTCAAAGCGTTTGTAGTCTGAGTACCAAGCAAGGGTATAGTTTGAAATAAGAGTATAGGCAGTTCCCACCAACTTCATAAACAATCCATTCTCTCCATTCCAAACCATGTATAACATGATAAAGAGATAGCCAGTCAAATACATAGAAAAAGGTGCAGATGGCGTATCGAAGTAACCTCTTTCTTGATTGCCTTGCTGAGGAGGAGTTACATAGTCTGACGGCGCTGTATATTGCGTCCCAGATGGTGCGACATAATCATCTTGCCGAGCAGACTGGGCACTTGGCGGTGCGACATAATCATCTTGTCGAACAGCTTGGGCGCTTGGTGGCGCAACATAGTCATCTTGTTGAACAGACTGAGCGCTTGGCGGCAACATAGTCATCTTGTTGAACAGACTGGGCGCTTGGTGGCGCAACATAGTCTGATTGCACATTGATAGCTCCTGGAGGAGCGACATAGTCATTTTTATCTGCCATTTTAATTCTCCCTTAATACTTCCAAATCTTGATCCAAAATAGAATTGTAATCCTTACTTCCCTCGCGTGCCACACGAGTTGATACTTGTCGTAAGAGTTTTTCGTTTAAATTGCGGACCCAACGACCATTACTATGGTCATTAGCACGCAGATAATTTTTCTTTCACAATCTCACCATAAAAGCACTTCGTTGACTTGGTAGCCTTGCTATGAAGTCCCAAGAGACCGATCTGTACAATCTCTTCAGGTGTATAGTCCTCAAAATCAAATGTAGTAGGAATCCGGCTTTTCAGTCCTGAATTGACTTGCAAGAATTCATACATTTCCTTGGTATAACCTGCAAAAACAATGACGATATCTCGGCGATGGTCCTCCATGAATTTGAGAACTTCATCCAAAGCTTCCTTCCCGAAACTATCATTCGAACCAGTATAGAGTGTGTAGGCCTCATCGATAAAGAGAACCCCACCGAGTGCGCTTTCCAATACTTCACGAGTCTTCAAGGCTGTTTGACCTTGGTAGCCTCCAACGAGATCGCTCCGTGATACTTCGATGAATTTCTTCTGCTTGATTACGCCTTTTTGGAAGAGAATATTTCCTAAGATTCGGGCAACCGTCGTCTTACCAGTACCAGGATTTCCAAGGAACAGAGAATGCAAGGTCGTATCCGCCACGATTCCTCCTTGCTCCGCCCGTTTTTGATTGAACTCAGCCATGGCCACGAACTGTTCGACTTGCTCTTTCACCTTATGAATGCCAATCAAGCGATTAAGTGCGACTATACCATCTTCTTCCTTATCAGCTCCTGCTTGGTACTTACCTTGGTTGAGGACAGCATCGATATCTTCATTCAGGATGGTTTCAATATCATCTGACCCTTGTGCTACTACAGGTCTGCCAAGGTTTTTGGTCAATTGTTCATCTAGATTGCGGATCAACGACCATTACTCTTATCTAGCGATCCATCATAGGCCCGCTTAACATGACGGAATAGTAATCACGGTCTTCGAGCTTGTAGTCTCCCTTGCTCAAGATCATCTCACCCAGTTGAACAATCTCATCTCCTGTAAAATCTTCAAAAATGAAATTGTTTGGTACACGTGATCGAAGTCCTGGGTTGGTCTTGAGGAATTCTTCCATTTCTTTGGTGTAGCTGCAAAGATAATCATGATATCATCACGATTGTCCTCCATAAATTTGAGGATGGTATTGATAGCTTCGATCCCAAAGTCAACACCACTATCCTTTTTATCCAAGCTATATGCTTCATCAATAAAGAGAATCCCTCCACGCCTTTTTCTAGCAAGCGTTGGGTCTGTTCAGCCGTCCCCCAACACTTGAGGAAATTAAATCTGATTCAGTTACTTCAACAAAGCGCAATTCTTCGCCTGATAGGACACCCGCTTCATAGAGAGCCTCACCCAAGAGACGAGCAACCGTAGTCTTTTCCAGTACCAGGATTTCCCATAAAAGCGGCGTGTAATGTTTGCTTTTCAGGAGCCTTACCACTAGCAATCCGTTTTTATTAAATTCTACCATGTTGATCATTTTTGATCTCATGTTTGACTTTTTCAAGACCAATCAGACTATTCAATTCTTTAATTGCATCGCGTTTTTCCCCTTGTACAGATCCAGCAACTGCGGGATTAGTCTGTATAGCCCCTTTGGCAACTTCTTTTCCTACAATATAGTCACAGTCGTCATCAATCTCGGTATTGAGATCACGTGCATCTCCTTGCATATAGGAAATAGCTCCTGTTTTTTACATAGGAAGAGCCTTTAATCCGAAGATTGGGTTGAGAAATCTTATGGAAAACCATCCGGTCTGCCATCACTACACTATTTGAAAATGCTCCAAATGGAATACTTTCATCATTTTCAGAAAGAAAAATTAGTTTCTCCTGTCAAGGCTACAAAAAGGATTCGTTATAGGCGCCTAAAAAAATTCCAAGATGGTGGTTTGATTTGCTAAAACCATACTTCCGCTTGAATTAATAGTCGTAATCTCATCTGATTCTGAACGGAATTGGACGTTATTGGTCAAATTAACCGCAGTCCCTTTAGGCATCTCCAATCTACAATTCTCAGATCTCCAGACCACATTTTTCAACCAGATCATCGGGTAATCTTTCTCAAGGTCCCCACCTTCGACAGTCGAATCTTTGAGGGTTATTTCAGAATCTACCGCATTGATCGTGTTAAAATCATATTTTTGAAGGTAGACATTTTCTAAGGATAATTTTGAGCCTTGTAATAGCATGATTTTGGATAAAATCGTTGCATCGATGATAGATAATTCAGAAGCCACTATTTTTTTATTCCACAATTGTGTTTTTTCTGGGACATTCATCCCTACATCATCTAGCGAAATTTTCGACTTAGCTTCTGCGTATATAATAAAGTTATTGTTTTCTTGGATGGTGCTTTCAAAATAAACCCTCTTACAGGAAATTTCAGATCCAGCCAACGCCATAAAGGCAGAATAATGACCAGTGACATTAAACCAAAGATTCTCAAAAGTTACTTTGGCCTTTGTCGCAACTTTAAAAAGAAGCCTCAATGATATTGTTAAAAACGCCCATCGCCATTTGGGTCTGGGGTGATATGCCCTACAAAATGAAGGCTCTTTTTAATCAGAATTACCTTATCTGTCGGCCATTTGAAAGTATAACCTTCTTCAAACTCAATGATATCACCATCCTGAGCTTTTTCGTATGCGTCCATGAAATTCCAACTATTGTTGTGAGGGACCAACTAAATATCTAGCCACACCATTCTCCTTTTTTTATCTTATGTCTATAAAAACCATTGACTTCAAAGTTAAATTATCAAAAATCCATACAATAAATTGTAACACATTCCAAGTCTAATGGAAATACCTTGGAAACGGTTAACTACCATATTTTACAAGAAAACTCTATTTCCAAAATCGAAAATAGAGTTTAGCGAATCTAGTCTTTCAAGAGAGACAAAAGAGTTACCATAACTACTGTAGAGCAAACCAAGCCGGTCACTTTTTATCATCGTATCCGTGTCTAGCTCTAATTGATAACTAAATGATTTTTGAGCTGGTTTATCTTCTGCTACAATACTAAATCTCATTTTTTCCCCTTTCTTACTCCTGATCCAGATATAAGCTTTGCGCTTCTGGTCTATTAGTTAGAAGATCCACATAGGTTTCATAGTCGTCAGGCAAATTTCTTCCTAAACAGAGGTCCTGTTCGGGGTTCACATTCTTTCCATGAAGATAACAGAGATAGAGTCGCTCATTGAGGTAGGAAACACTTCTATAGACATGAGTTCAGCGTCTCCGACCCGTTCCCAATCCTTCTCCTTAATATCTGAGATGATGTAGTCCTGAAAAAGACCCATGATAGGATTATCCTCTGGCATCCCACTGTCTTTATCCGCATGTACCAAGGAATACTGATTCCCAAAACCGGCTACTTGATGCTCTCTTCCTTTAAGCGTCACGGTAATTGGCTGACCGCCCAGATGGCTATAGATCCATTCTTTGGGGAGCTGATAACCTGACAGAGCTTGGACATCCTTGATGACCCCAACTTGGCTAAGGCGCAAAAATTGGCGAGTAACTGGTTTGCAAAAGAGAATATCTTCCTCTTTTAAGCTAACATTTGTCCAGATATTATTTTCACTAAAATGACGAAAAAATACTAGATAGGGATCTCGAACCATTTGCGCTAAAAGATAGATACCATTTCGCAATCGAATAGATAATACTTTCCCCGATTTCCAAAGGGACGGATCTTTTCTTCTTTTCACTCATTCTCCAACCTCATTATGACGACGGATCTTTCTATGTATTGGACTGACTCAATGATTTTTTTATAACTTAAAACAAATCACTATGACTGCCTGTCCTAAGCAAATTTAAAATCAATTCTTCCTTATCCACTTTATAGACCAAGAGCCAATCCGGCTGGATATGGCATTCTCGCACACCTTTAAAGTGCTTGGATGCTGTCAGTTGATGATCTCGATATTTGGCAGGAAGTTCCTTTTCCTGAATCAAAAACTCCAATACTTCTTCTAACAAGTTTTCCTTAAGTCCACGCTTCATAGCCAATTTAAAAATCTTTTTAAACTGTTTATGATAACGAATCTTAAGCACGCAAATCCTCCATCAAGTCTGAAACACTCACAAAAGACTGACTCATATTGCGATTTTGATCTAAATCTGCCAATACTTCCATCAGCTTCCGACTTTCATCCAGTCTGACATCAAAGGGTAGCCCTTGGTACTGAATAGCCTGACGAAGAAAAATATTGATAGCCGTCGTCATATCCATTCCCAAGCTGTTGAAAACCTGTTGAGCCTGCTCCTTGACCTCACTGTCCAAGCGGATACTCATACTAGTCTTTGACATACTCTCACCTTCTTTCTATAGACTATTTTTAACAAAAAAAAGAAAGCCAATGTAAATCTATTGGATATACATTAGCCTCTTAAATTATCTAGATCTGACAACTTACTTTTTATTTTTCTATAAATTTGCTTACCATAGGCATAATCTCGTTTTCCAATTCTTTTATCTGATCCGCTCCCCAGCCAGAATCTTGTTGTCCTGTTATTGCTGCCATCATCTGTAATTTTAGACTCTGACGACTAAAAATTTCTTCCCACTGTTTATATTTTGCACTCGGATCTAAATTTCCAAACTTGGAATTCTGGCTATCGGTAATGATGCAAAGGTTCCCAAAGGAGTGCAAAAATTTATCATCCATTTTCTCAATTCTTTCATCACTATTTGGATTCTGAGGATACCAATGCTCTATGGAACGGCGATATGCAAATTTAAAATGATCAAATTTAATATCCTTGTACTCTTTCTCTAATTCGGCACGATTTTTCCATAAAACATAATCCACAAAGTTAAATGCATAAACAGGAATATCCCCGTATTTCTTTATACTTCCATCCTCAGCAAACAATCTTTCTTCTGCATATCTCACTGCCATGCCTTCAAGAAACTCCTTAAACCGAGCACCAAATTCTTGATCATTTAGCTCTTCAATATGTTTGAAGAGAAATTGTAAGATCTCATATAACCAACGACTATCACGATTAGCAGTAAGGTCACAGCAAACATGGATTGGAGGAGAATAATGTTTTTGTTTAAATTGTCAAAAGTATTTTTTTGAAAATTAATTCGAACATATTTCCATCCTCCATTTTCATTTCGTTGATATTTCTCATACTGACCTCGTTTGATTTGCCATTCGGTTTCATTTTCTAATTGGACATTTTTTACGATAAGCGTATCAAATATATGCTTCATAGTCAGAAGTAGTTGACCAAATTGTTGGACCCATTCTCTATCTCGTCGTTCAATTTCAAAAATTTTCAATAATTTTTTATCATCAAATGTAGTTTCATTACTTCCTTCCATGATGAAAAACACTTGAAGCAAAAACGTTGGAAAATCAATTACAGTTGTATAGTTTGAAATATCTGACTCTTTACTTACTGCTCTCCCCCTCTCAGATTTGTCCTCAGAAATAGCCTCTAGTAAACTTTTTGTCTCTAACTTTTCAACTCCTATCTTATCAAATACTTCTTGCAATTTGAAATTAGCATATTCCTTCCCAAAAATTTTCTCCCCCTCTTCATCAGGATTATTTGGTCTACTTCGAATTTGAAAAGCTTTTAATACCGGCTTATCAAATTCTGCACAGGCATCCCAAATTCTAGCAAATTTTTGCGCCATTTCTTGATCTTCACCAAACTTAGCCATCATTTGCGCCTTAAGAATTTCATGGGCCTCTAGTTGTTCTCCTCGAGAATTAAATCGTTCGAAATAGAGATTCAAATCTAAATCATTAGGAAGAATACTACGAAAAATAATGACATTATCAAATAGATATTCAAAGAAAGATTGAGAGTCAAATTGGCGCTCCTCTAGCACTTTTTTCAATGCGTCATGAGCATGTCGGTAACCTCTAGTGAGTTCATTTTCATCGTCTTCAGAAATTTTTTGCTTGGTAAATAGCTTTTGAATGTTCTCATTTGACTTCTTCCTAGCTGGGAAAGTAAGATTGACAGCTTTCAATCTATCAAAACCAAACTCATGTTTCAAAGCCAAGGCAATCAAATTAAGGGCTGTTGTCCGCTGTTGCCCATCTATGATTTTGAAAAGACCATTCTCTTCATTAACGACTAATGTTCCAATATAGTAATTTTCTCTTTGTTCTTGAAAAGCATCTGCTACATCGTTCAATAATTGCTCAATTTCATCATAAGTCCAGGCAAAATTTCTCTGGTAAAGAGGAATAGCATAGCTATCTTCATTTAACAAACGATTAACTGATAAGCTTATATGTGTTTCTACCATTTCTCTTTTTCCTCCTCTATAATCTGCTCCACTGTGTAATTGTCAAATAATTCTCTATCTATCTTGACCATGAAATCATTCGGAGTTACAGCATGGGCTAAAAGTTGGAATAGTTTTTGAGCCTCTTTTTGTCTAAACTTTCCACCAGCGACATAGTTTCCAACAGTTGCATCATATATCGCTCGAGATTTCACACGGGGGTAATAAGACCAAATAAACAAGGTCTCTACTATTTCCTTTGATAGCTCTTCTTTTCCAAATCTCTCTGTGAAAAGCGAACAAATATTTAGGAACATATTGTGGCACTTGAGATAGCGTCCCTTTGAGCTATTGTAAATTTTCAACATACCTTCTGGGTAAGTTAAATTTTTTTCTTCCCTTTCAGCTCCATCAGAAAATCCTAACTTTTCATTTAAAAAAACTTTATAATCTTTAATAGTATGATGGGCAGATTCGATATATTCAAAAAATTTACTTCCATCAATAATAGGCATGGTAATTGACATAGGGAACTCTTCAACATGACGATACAATTCTAGGTATGGAAAGTTCTGGTTTAAATCAACACCTTTAAAGTCATCGATAAAATCCTCTGTAAAACGGAGATAAGAGCCATAACGCTTATTTGTTAATCCTGTCTCTCCCCGAGACCAACGTCTCATACGAAAAAGATGTTTATCAAACAACTCTTTGAGACTTAAATCTTTATCCTCTACAAACTGTTCCCACTTTTCAACAATCTTTTCATCTTCTGAATCTTGCTTACGAAGATGATAAGCTTTGAGTAAATCGTGAGGTTCTAGAGATTTTCCACGATTATTTTGAGAATCAAACAGCTGAAAGGCCTCTGATAATCGTTCCTGTGGCATAGTAATCACCGAGACAGAACAATTTTCAAGTGAAAACTACACACCTGTTCAGCTTCTTTTCTCGCCTACAAGTTGGATTAAATTCTTCCATTCATTAAAATTTTTCGTAAGCATTATAGCAAGATAGTTCTCCAAAGCCAGCTTCAAGTAAATTTCTTGCTCCTTTAAATTCTTTATCTCTACCTAAAGCATAAAGAAATAGCGAAATGGAAACCAATCGTTGCTGGCCATCTACAATATCTAAGTGTCCGTCATTATCTAAGTGTCCGTCATTCTCATGCAAAATAACAGAGCCAACTTGATATTCCTTTTTCTCCATAGCATCTCGTAAATCATAAAAAGATTACGGATATGCTTTCTGTTCCATTTATAAGGTCTTTTGATAACTTGGTATTGTTAGCCTATCCCATTTCAATATTTCTGATACTTTTTACTTTTCAAACCTTATTTCTTTTTCATTGGCATTCATCATTATCTCCTAAAAATCTTATCAGCATAGAATCTTTTGGTCCATTAATGCTTTGGAATAATAGTAGCATTAGAATTGCTTTTGCAACGTTTTCTCTTTGCTATTTTATCAAAAATGGTCCTGCGATTTGATTGCCAAACCTATCAACTACAATCCATTCAATCATTTTTGCCTCCTTTATTTCTTAATGGATAAATTCTACATCTTTAGGTGGACATTTTATGTCCACTTAAGTTCAAATATCAAAAATATTTATTGATAGAAACCCTAAAAATTTCTTTCATCGTCTTCCGAATATCATCAACTAAAGACTGTGGCGACAAAATTCTCACTGCTTCTCCTTGACTGAGTAGCCAACGTTTAAGACCAGGTGTATATTGACTTTCAAATTTAAACCGTGTCCATCCTTCGTCGGCAGATAAACACTGTGCATTAGGAAATTGGTCTAAAACAATAGTTGGATCATAACAGAATTCCAATTCAACTGTGATCTTTCTTCCTAAAAAGCGTCTACTCGCTGATTACGAATATCTCCATCCCTGAATTTTCTGCCATAAGAGATGTTGGGTTTAGATTCCTTTGTGGACTTCCAAGTCTGGATTCTGTCCAAACGCAAGGTCATATAATGCTCATTCTTAAGATTGTAAGCCACAATGTAAAAATAATGAATATCATAGTACAGGGAAACTGGAAAAATTAAATGTTCTTTTTATCTTGATAGGGACTCTTGTAGACAATTTCTAGCACCTTCTCCTTGCGAATCATTTCTGACCATTCCCAAATCTTTTTGAATACGATTTTGCTCGTCTGTAATCGGAGCATAGTTCAGTCTTTCGCTGTTGATAATCATTTCTATTTCTTTTTGTTCCTCTTTTGAAACAAGCGCCAACAAACTTTTTAACAAGTCCTCATTTTTCTACTTTATTTAAGGCTCTATTTTCTAATAAAATCTTAGAAATTATTAAAATATCTTTTTATTAAAAAGTGATTTTCCTTTTTAAATATCTTGTATGATGTTTTGAATCGTATGCCAACTCAGTCGCTATCATGGGCTGAGTCATTAAAAATCACCTAATAAGGCGAAATCTCTCTGAATCGTTTTGGCGCTAACTCCGAATTCATCACTTAATTGATTTTTGATAGACGAGCTCCTGCTTGCAAACGTAACAAAATGGATAAAATACGTTCTTGATCGTTCATAAAACCTCCTATTTTCCTATATTATAACATGAATATTCTATATATCTGCTCGAAATCCTATTATTTTTGAGTTGTTTTCTTTTTTCTCTAAATCGTGTATTACTTTTTCAAAATCTCTGCAAGACAAATAGCTCAAGTCTTCATCAGTTAGAGCTGATACTCTCTCTTTTTCATCAGTCGCTCCGCCTGAATATATAAAACTAACTCAAATAGTTTTTCTGACATAGCGAGCATTACCAAAACTTTCTGAGCAAAGGCACTTTTCAAAATGAGTCAGGAGGATAGCTTTGCATTTCTTATCCATTAGATAACCTTGTTGATCAGCCATTAGAGACAGAATGTCATACAGTTCATACTTGTTATAATTTTTCAAAATAAATTTTTCTACTAATTCTAGAAGACAAACCTGGATTGGTGTTTAAAAACTCCTCCATCATTTCTGTATATCCAGCGAAAATCACAATGACATCATTTCTATTATTTTCCATTTCCTGAATAATTGTAGAAATAGCTTCATTAGCAAAATCACGCTCTCCTTGTGGAATTAGACTATAGGCCTCATCAATAAACAAAATACCGCCTTTGGCATTATCAAATAATCTTTTAACCTTTGGAGCTGTTTGACCAACATATTCACCAATTAAATCTGAGCGACCCTCACTTCAATCAAAAACGTTTGATTTAATAATTCCATGTTCATAAAAAAATTTTTGCCAACAATCTAGCAACGATTGTTTTTCCAGTACCAGATGCTCCAGAAAACATAAAGTGCATAGAAGGCCGAACGGGCAGAAGAATTTATTTCAAATCTTCTTTGCGATATGAGAAGTAATCTAGAATTCTATGAGATCAGACTTTTTAACAGTAGATAAACCAACCAAACGGTCTAGCTCCTTCAAAGTATCAAATTTGTGGCTAATGGATTGTTGCAACCTTTCATACAAAACAGCTCCGACGGCAAGGAAACAGTTTGTTTTCCATTACTCAAATTACTTTCTATTAAATTATATTCAATAATCTTTTGAGCAAAATAACAACTATCGTAACTATTTGTAAGACAATTGTGATTTGAAAAGCAGTTTTTATTAGATCCTCTTCTAAATGAAAACCATAATCCCCTAAGCGAAATTTTTATAATATTAACAAGTTCGTTATATGAGTAGGAGGAAAATTTAATTCATAAACGACATGAAATAGTGGAAGAAATTCTCTAGATATTTCATAAGCTATACTATCTGATTCTGCCAAAAATATATATATTCTTCCTTCCGTTGCTTCTACAATATTATTTTTAATTCCTCTTTTTCTAGGATGCATAGTTGAATAGTCCTTTATTATCACTAAACGCTGTTCTGACTCAAAATTAACTGAAAACCCATCTTTCAAAAATAGTCTTACACATGACATTTAACAACCTCATCAAATATTTGATAGCAAAATTTTTACCAGTTCCTAAAGAACCTTTGAAAATTAAAAACTGATTTTTCAACAAGCACCTTTTCTTTTTGATTATTTAAAAACTTTTTTTAGTTTTAAAACATACTCTTGAAATTCATTCAAACCTATAATATTTAGGTTGTCGCATTCTAAATCAGTAATAGCAAAGCCACCAAAATTTGAAAACTCTCTTTCATCTGAATAAAGAAAAAGCTGACCTATTTGAGCTGAATACTTGTTCCCACCTCCTTTAAATATTCGCTTTTTACTAATAGATTTAACTTTAAAATCAGTGTATTCCTCATCATTAACCACCAAAGTTTTTAGCTTATCAAACAAATCCTCATTGTTATGTTCTGTGACTCCAACAACGTAAAGGCATGTTTGGTTTTTGAAACAATAAAACCATTGATTCTCCTTGATAAAATCCTCATCTGCTTCTTTTAATATTTTTTTATTTATTTTTGCTAAATTCTATTTGATAAAAACATTTCTTCCCCCATCTACTATTAACTAAAATAAAGATAGCAAAAAGATGGACAAATTTTTGTCCATCTTTTTAACTCTTTTGAATTATTTTAGAAAAACTCATCAAACAGACTCAACTGGTTATCCTCTGGCATATTACCAAGAATACCCATCTCGTCCATCTTTTCTACCAAAGGTTGAGGAGACGCCACCACGTTTGCGCAACTCTGTTTTAGAAAGAATTCTCCTTCTTTCCGAGCTCGTACAATCTGCTTGGCTACGTTCTCTCCCAGACCATCCATGGCAGAGAAGGGAGGAATAAGCGTATCCTCTTCGATGAGAAATTCAGTTGCATGGCTCTTGTAAAGATCTAGCTTTCGAATTTGAAGCCTCGCTCCAGCATTTCATTGACGATTTCAGAGTTGTATAAAGGTCAATTTCTACATTGGAAGCCTCGTTGTTCTTGCGCTTTTCAGCGATTTTCGCTCATCCGGCGTTTGACGGCATCAAGTCCACCACTCATAGTCTTGATGTCAAAGGCTTTGGCCCGAATGGAGAAATAAGCACAGTAGTAATAAATCGGATGATGTACCTTGAAGTAGGCCACCCGCAGGGCCATCATAACATAGGCTGCCGCATGGGCCTTGGGGAACATGTACTTGATCTTTCCACAGGACTCAATGTACCACTCCGGCACATTGTTTTCCTTCATGGGTGCGATGTAGCCGTTGCGCTCTTCTTCAGAAATCTTCAGCCAAAGGCCCTTCCGCACGCGCTCCATGATCGTAAAGGCCATCTTAGGCTCCAAGCCCTTGTGCATGAGGTAAACCATGATGTCGTCCCGACAACCAATAACGGTAGACAGGTCAGCAATCCCTTGCTTGATCAAGTCCTGAGCATTGCCTAGCCAAACGTCCGTACCGTGAGAGAGACCAGATAGCTGTAAGAGCTCGGCAAAAGTTGTCGGATGGGTCTCATCAACCATTCCCCGTACAAAATTGGTCCCAAACTCCGGAATCCCCAGCATACCAGTCGGCGTGCCGATTTGCTCCTGAGTCACCCCCAGAATGTCTGTCCCAGAAAAGAGGGCCATGACACCGGCATCATCCATAGGAATGTCATTCGGATCAATGCCAGACAAGTCCTGAAGCTTCCGGATCATGGTCGGATCATCGTGTCCCAGAACATCAAGTTTGAGGACATTTTCATCGATATCGTGGAAGTTAAAGTGGGTGGTCTGCCACTCGGCCGTCACATCATCAGCTGGATACTGGACTGGTGTAAAGTCATAAACATCCATGTAGTTAGGGATAACAACGATTCCGCCCGGGTGTTGTCCAGTCGTCCGCTTGACTCCGGCAGCTCCCTGCGCCAGACGCTCAACTTCGGCGTCCCGATAAAATTTCCCATAGTCGCGCTCGTAGCCCCTTGACAAATCCATAGGCTGTCTTAGCCGCAACGGTACCAACAGTTCCAGCCCGAAAGGCGTATTCTGAACCAAAGATATCCCGCACGTCCAAATGGGCGCTCGGCTGATCCTCTCCAGAGAAGTTCAAGTCAATATCGGGTACCTTGTCCCCGTCAAATCCAAGGAAGGTCTCAAATGGAATATCCTGACCGTTCTTGCTCAGTTTGTGGCTGCACTCTGGACAGTCCTTATCCGGCATATCAAAGCCAGAACCATAGGGATCCATCCGTGATGAACTCGCTGTATTGGCATTTGCCACAGACATAGTGGGGTGACAAGGATTAACCTCAGTAATCCCGATCATGGTCGCAACAAAACTGGATCCGACAGACCCCCGCGAGCCTACCAGATAGCCCCGCTCATTGGAGCGTTGCACCAGCATCTGCGAAGCCAGGTAAATTACGGCAAAGCCATTCCCCAAGATGGAGGTCAGCTCTTTTTCAATTCGCAAGTCCACGATATCCGGTAGCGGATTGCCATAAATCTCAAAAGCCTTTTGATAGGTCAGCTCGGCAACCGTCTCCTCAGCCTTGTCAATGAAAGGCGTATAGAGGTCCCCCTTGACTACCTCGACCGGCTCAAAGGTTTCCGCCAGCTGATTCGGATTGGTGATGACTAGCTTCTTAGCCAAATCCTCGCCTAGGAAGGCAAATTCGTCCAGCATCTCATTGGTAGTCCGGAAGTGAGCCTTAGGAAGTGGAGCCGGCTGGGCATTTTCACCGTGGCAATGGTCCGGTTAATCATAGCTCCCCTGACCGAGACTCCGGACGATAATCTCACGATAGATTTCTTCTTCCGGCTCGATATAGTGGACGTTCCCCGTCGCAAGGACAGGCTTGCCCAAACGATCGCCAACCTCAATTAGATGGCGAATAATGGTCTGCAGTTCTTCCTGGTCCTTGATCTGCTCCTTAGCAATCAGCGGCTCATAGATAGCCGGTGGCATAACCTCGATAAAGTCATAATACTTGGCTACTTCGACAGCCGCATCCACCCCCTGAGAGACAACGGCGTCATAGACTTCGCCTTCTGAGCAGGCCGAGCCCAGAATCAAGCCTTCACGATGGGCATCTAGAACGGTCCGTGGAATCCGCGGAACACCTTCAAAATATTTAGTATTGGACAGACTGACTAACTTGAAAATATTCTTGAGCCCCGTTTGATTTTTCACATAAATAGTCGCATGCTTGACCCGAGCCTTCTTGTAAGAATTCTCATCGACCAGATCCGTATTCAAATCCTTGAGATTGGTCACACCATGCTTTTCAGCCACATCCTTGATAAAGATAAAGAGGAGGCTGCCAGTCGCTTCCGCGTCATAGTTAGCCATGTGATGATGCTCCAAGGCAATCTGGAAACGCTTGGTCAAAGGCCCCAAACCATGACGCTTGTACTCTGGATAGAGGTTGCGGGCAAATTCCAGCGTGTCAATGACTGGCTGGGTAATTTTCGGCAGGCCATGACGCTCATAGTTGACATTCATAAAGCCCACGTCAAAGGTGGCATTATGGGCAACGAGGACACTGTCCTGGCAAAATTCCTGAAATTCTTTCAGCACTTGCTCCAGTGGTTTGGCATTGCGGACATGCTCATCTGTAATCCCAGTCAGATCCGTCGTAAAGGCCGAAAGAGGATGCCCAGGATTGATAAACTCATCAAATTCTGCGATAATATTGCCCTTGTGCATCTTGCTGGCCGCGACCTGAATCAAGTCATTGTAGACGGCTGAAAGTCCAGTTGTTTCCACGTCAAAGACCACATAGGTCGCATCACTCAGCGCCATGTCCACTTCATTGTAGACGATGGGCACCCTGGTCTTCTACAATATTGGCCTCCATGCCATAAATCAGCTGGATACCAGCCTTCTTAGCAGCCTTGTAGCCATGGGGAAAGCTCTGCACATTGCCATGGTCAGTAATGGCGACAGCCTTGTGACCCCACTTAGCAGCCGTTGCAACGATTTCCTCGACCTCAGGTAGGGCGTCCATAGTAGACATATTGGTATGGGCGTGAAACTCAACCCGCTTCTGGCCCTCAGGCATCAAATCCTTGCGCTCATAGTGGGTGACGGCCTGCACATCCTGTACATTCATGGTCAGGTCGCGAGTGAAATTGTTCATCTCCACATTTCCGCACACACGCGACCAGGCGCCTTTCTTAATCATGTCAAACTTCTTGGCTTCTTCTTCGTTTTTCATCCATTTCTGCAAGGCGAAACTGGAAGTATAGTCTGTCATCTTGAAATTGAGCAAGACCCGGCCGGTCCGAGTGACCTTTTGCTCCAGATCAAAGACCATTCCTTCAAAGACCAGACGGTTTTCCTCAGTCTGAACTTCAATCATAGGGGTAATCTCTGCCTTGTCCAGCTTTGGTTTTAGCCGTGACCTTGCGAGATTGGAAGTCATAGGCTGGCTTCTCCTCTGGCGGTGGTGCCATCTGCCAGGGATTCCATGGCTTTGAGCGCTTCTTCATTGGCTGCTTGGACAATCTTGTCATTCTCCGCCTGGAAATTCTCTGCTTGCTGCTGGGTCAGCTCATCGCTGTGCTGAACCTGACAGGTCAACTGAGGAAAGCCGTACTTGACCAACTGCTGGCTGAGATTGGGCAGGTGATTCTTGCGAAAATGCTCCGTATCAATGGTCGAAGCCCCCTCAATCAGCAGCTTGTCCCCCATCCAAATGAACCTGCAAATCCTGATAAAGACTCTTAAAGCCATGACTGGCACAAGGCCCCTCCTCAAAGGCCAGCTGGTAATAAGCCTGCAAGAGCTCATCCGACACCTGGGGAGCCTGACAGTGAATTTCAAAAAAATAGCTTGGTTGCCTGTCTTCGAAAAACTCTTGAGCTAAGCGCTTCTGCAATTCCCCTAAAAATCTCAATGGGTAGAATATCCGCAAAAGAAAAATGAAATTCCCAGACCCGACTGACCTTGTGGACCAAAACCTTCTCGATTTCTGCATTCAAAAAGGCCTCTGAATTTCTCATTTCCAGTGGCATATCCAGCTGATGCATTAAAATTTCAAACTTGTTTGACATGATATTTCCTCGTACAGTAGTGACCTTATTTTACCATAAATCAGCACTTTTTTCGACAGAAAAAGGACAGAGCAATGCTCAGCTCCCCATATAATTATCAAGACTTTTTTCTTGGTCCTAAGTTATGATATAATAGAAAAAACATTTACCTAAAAGAGTCTTAACTGTGAAGAAAATCTTACTAGCTAGCATCTGTCTACTGACTCTAACTGCTTGTAGCACGACCAGTCAGAATAAGCAAGAAAATACACCCAAGCAAAGTCAGAGTCAAAGTAAAACCAAAGAAGAAAAGACACAGACGAAAACTTTTTCTAAAAATCGATGAGTATTATACTAATTCAGTCAAACTTTTCTATACTAAAGACAAGATCCTATCTTTCCAACTCATTTCCAGCCAGGCTATCCCTGAAGAAAGTCAAAAAATGAGTGTTGAAGAATTAAAGAAATCTTATAGTGAAGATCTTAAGAAAAGTTCCATGATTGAAAAATCAAGAAAAGTTAAAGGACTTAAGATTCATCTTAAAATTTCTGAAGACAAGAAAAACGCTATAGCCATTTTTTTGACTTTGACCTCAGCAAAATAGATCAAGAACAGTTGATTCAGTCAGCAAGTGACTCTGAAAGTAGTCAAACTTTCTTCAGGAAACTTCAAGATAAACCAGATGTTGTCTTTGATTATTTGAAGGGGCAAGGACTCAAAGAAGAATAAAAAAAGCTTTCTGATTAATTTTTAAACTTATACCTGTTCATAAATTTTAGTATATTTTCTAATACAAGTTATTAACTTTTGTTTTATTTTGATATAAATTTCAAGGAGTTTTTATGCGCTTAACTAAAAAAACTTTTCTTATTGGTGTCGCTTCTCTTATTATTTTAGGCTTAGTGCATGGGAGTAAATTTATTTCTCATTAAGCACAACGCTCAGCAAAGTTTTTGATAAAAATTTTATTCACTATCAAGCAAAAAGTGACGATCACGAAACTTTTTATTACTCAAGGCATCGGAGAAGTCTATAATTTATCCTACTCTCCTTCTAAGAAGACAATTGAAATAACCAAATCGATTAAAAATGGAGATAGCTATTCTGCCGATTCCATTTTACGGAGCAGTAAAAGTCTATGATATAAAACAAAACGGTAATAGCTACGTCTTCATAACAGCTGCAAAACCAATAATCGTTGACTTCGGAATGACTTCAGTAAGGGTAACTTATGATGGAGGTAATTTTGAAACCCCATACTCTGAACTGCATTTTGGTGAATCTTTTCCTAGTGAAGACAACTAGATTGCTACTTCTCTAGACTAACAGTCTTTAACTATCAACTAACCAAGCTATTAGGCTGTGGTTAGTTTTTGTTTGCAAAAAAAGCGGTTAAACCCGCCTTTATTTATCTTAATACTGCTTCTGCCAAAGCCTTCTGAATAGCAATGACACTCTTATCACTTCGGAAAGTTAAGGTTTCGGCTGGTTCTTCAGCACTGGATACCCAGATTTTCAACTCAGCGTCAAGGTCAAAGTGTCCAGCCGTTTCCACTGAAAATCGACTGATAGAGCGATAAGGATAAGACTTATAAGCCGTTTTCTTGCCCGTCATCCCTTGCTTATCAACCAAAATCAAGCGCCCATCTGTAAACACAATCAAATCTCGAATAAGACTGAAGGCCAGTTTCCCATTTTCCGTTGGCGTTAAAATATTTTCTAGTTCTCTTTTCAACTTTATCAATATCTTTTTGAGAAGCATTGTCCCAGCAAACCACTAAATAATCCCATGATTTCGTCCTCCGATTCATTTTTTCTTACTATAGCATTTTCAAGTCCAATAAGCAAAAGAAAACTGCCAGGTAAAACTGGCAGTTTATCTCTATTCGTTAAAATAGACAATGTTTCGATCAAGTTGTCTGCGTGGACCCTCAATGGTATCGCCACTTGCTTTAATTTCTGACTTCTACAATGCCTTCTAGCGACTTTCTTACCAACTGTTACACGGATTGGCAGACCAATCAAGTCGCTATCGCTAAACTTAACACCAACCCGCTCATTACGGTCATCAACTAAGACTTCATAGCCAGCTCCAACTAAACTTTCTTCAATCTTGTCGGTCAAAAGCCAAGCTTTCTTCATCTTTGACATTGACCGGGATCAAATGAACGTCAAATGGTGCCAATTCTTTAGGGAAGTTAATTCCCCAAGCATAACGATACTCACCTTTAGGAGTTTTATTAACAAAGAGGCGGGCATGCTGTTCCATGACGGCTGAAAGCAGACAGCTAACACCGATACCATAGCAACCCATCACAGGGGAACTGCTCGGCCATTTTCATCTAGAACTGTCGCATTCATACTGTCAGGTAACGAGTCCCCAGTTTAAAGATGTGCCCAATCTCAATCCCACGTGCAAAACTTCAGAACACCATTACCATCTGGAGAAATTTCTCCTTCATGAACTTCACGGATATCGACGTATTCAGCAGTAAAGTCACGACCAGGATTTACCCTGTCAAGTGGTAGCCATCTTCATTAGCTCAGCAACAGCGTTGGACAAGTCTTGAACTTTACGGTCAGCGATGATGGTCACTTCTTCTGGCAGATTAACTGGACCAAGAGGCCAAAGTTTGCCCGAACAATTCTTGGACTTCTGCTTCTGTTCTTTGCTTCAAAAGAAGTCAGCCCCCAAATGGGATTTTTCAATTTGACTTCATTGAGCTGTGGTCGTTTCCCTACAAGCAAAGCCACTCACCGGATTTTTTCATCTGCAATGTATACCAAGGTCTTGATAGTTTTGCTCCTCAGAAACTTGTAGGAAGGCTGCAACTTCATCAATAGTCTTACAGTTTGGCGTTTCCACACGAACAAGTTTGCTTTCAGTTGCTACACGACTGCTCGGCTTATATTCATTTGTTGCCATCTCAAGGTTAGCAGCGTAGCTTGACTCACTAGAGTAACGATAGTGTCTCACCAGAAACCATCCAGTTGCTTAGCTCAGCCTTAATGGCTTCCAAAAACATCTGTAGGGATTTCGTCCAAGCTTACAACGATTTATCCAATACCAACCAACGATCCAAGTCTGTCCGATCAGGAGTAATCGCCATGAATTCTTGGCTATCCTTTCCTCCCATAGCTCCACCATCTCCAATGATAGCTTTAAAATCAATCTCGCTACGAGTGAAGATTTTTTCATAGGCAGACTTGTATTCATCATACGTCACATCCAAACTATCATAGTTTGCATGGAAGCTATAAGCATCTTTCATGATGAACTCTCGCGTCCGCAAAAGACCGTTACGAGGACGTTTTTCATCACGATATTTTGGCTGGATTTGATAAAGATTCAGCGGTAACTGCTTGTAAGATTTCACTGAATCACGCACTAGGGCAGTAAAGGTTTCTTCATGGGTTGGTCCCAAAATGAAGTCTGATCCCTCACGGTTCTTTAACTTGAAGAGGTCATCACCATAAGTCTCGTAACGCCCTGATTCACGCCAAAGATCTGCACTTAGAAGAGCTGGCGCCAACATTTCTACTGCACCACTTTTTCAAATTCTTGGCGCATGATATTCTTAGCTTTTTCAATAACTCTGTTGTCAGTGGCAGATAAGAATAAACTCCCGCTGACACCTGACGAACATAGCCTGCCCGCAAAAGCAAGGCATGACTGATAACCTGCGCATCACTTGGCATTTCACGCAAGGTTGGAATTAGCATTTTACTTTTGTTTCATAAGAGCTCCCTTTAATCTTACTTAGTAGTAGTAAAAATATGTTGAAAATTCAATTCTTCTTTTTCAATTACTTTCTTTTTAAAATGTACGCATAATATCATTCCAAGTCACAGCAATCATGAGTAAAACCATAATGGCCACACCTGCTAAGGTCACATAAGTCTCTGTTTCGCGCTTGAGCGGTTTTCTGCGGATTGCTTCAATAATGTTGAGAACAATCTTCCACCGTCAAGGGCTGGTATCGGAATCAAAATTGAAAATACCAATGATTGATCGATAGCAGTGCCAATAGACTAATGACCTGATCCAGACCAGCTTGAGCCGCTTGACTGCTAACACGGAAGATAGCAACTGGTCCTCCCAGTTGATTAAGACTAGGATGGAAAATCAAGTTTTTCTAGCATGTAAAAACTGGAAGGTCGATCCCAAGCCATGGTCAGACCACCTACCAGCATGATATTAGATCCGACTTCTATACCTGGCATGTAACACCTAACAAGTAACGATCGCCTTCTTTTTTAGGACTGACTGTTACTCTTTGGTCTCGTTCCGCTTTTTTAACCGTCAGCTTAAGTTTTGGATCTTTTGATCTTTCGTTCTTTTCGACCGCTTGAGTCAAGTCATTCCAGTTGAAATTTCCGTTTGACCAACTTTCAAAATCTGATCGTTATTTTTCACCAGCTTGTGCCAAACACTCATTAGAAGCAACCTGCACATGATTACTACTCAGATTTTTGAACTCCACCTTGCAAACCAATTAAAACCCAGAAAGCCACGACACCCAAAATGAAGTTATTCATTGGACCAGCAAAGTTTGTGATTAAACGCCCCCAAATTGTTGCATTCTGATACTGAACATCTAAAGGCGCAATTCGAACTTCTGTCCCATCTGCTTCAACGATAGTTGCATCGTGATCAACTGAGTAGGTTCTACTTTCTTCAAGAACCATGCCAGTGATTTCTAATTTTATCTTCAAAATCAAAAACTTGTCATTCATTGGCAGGGCAGTCTGATCCACCTTCTTGCCAGATAGATTTTACTCAGATCAACCTTTTACGTCTCTCATCTCAGAGTCAGACTGACAGGTGTTCCTGTTTTGATTTCAGTTGCTTTCATCACTCCAGCCTCGCCATACGGACATAGCCTACCCAGAGGAAGCATCCGAATGGTACAAGCTGTCCCATCTTTTCCAATGTGAGCAAAGATTTTCGGTCCCATTCCAATGGCAAATTCTCGGACGAGAATACCTGATTTTTTAGCAAAGTAGAAATGTCCATACTCATGGACCACTACGATGATACCAAAAACAATGATAAAGGTAAGGATTCCCATAATTCCCATACTTATCCTACCACACATTCCTTTCTAACTGTTGACTACTTAAGTCTAAATCAAAGAAGCTGGGAGTGTCTCCCAGTACTCTTTTTCCATTTAAAATTGTTAATTCCAGGCGGACTAAGATTACGCCTAGTCCAGCTCTGCTATTTTTCATTAGAACAAAGCTAAAATTCTCATGAGAGGAAGACAAATAATAAGCTATCAAAGCGATCCAAAACACTACCGTGGCCTGGGATAAACTGCCAGAGTCTTTGACACCATAATGACGTTTAATCGCGCTTTCAACCAAATCTCCGAATTGACCCGCTATACTAAAGAAAATAGCGTAGAAGACTAAAAGCCAGCGGTTATGTGGAGCTGCTACACTAGAATCAACTAGGACGAAAATGAACGTTACCAGCATGGCTGATACAAAATACCACCCAAAGCACCTGCAACTGTCTTATTAGGTGAAATCGTTGGAGCCAGCTCAAACCAAAACGACGACCAAATAGATAGGCCCCACTGTCTGTTGCCCAAACGATAAAAAGGGCCAAGAGAACCTTATTCAGACCAGTTATACGAGCATCAAGAAGTGCATTGAAGCCTGATCCCACATAAAAACTCACTGCAATGGGATAGACTACATCATCAAAGGTGTAATTGTTACCAATGACAATAGATCCCAACAAGCAAAACACGACTAGGGTATAGAGCAATCACGTTGCCATCAATCGGTAAAAAGGTAAAATAGTACTCAATTGGAACAGCTAAAACAAAAGAGCCAGCCAGCTAGTACGCCTAAGAGTTGTCGTCGCTAGGCCCTTCATTTCCGGAGTAATTCATGTACTGCCAGCATAGCCAGCACCCCTACTCCAATTTGAAAAGCAACCCCTCCTAGTGCAACTAGGGGAAGGAAAATTGCAAGAGCTACTCCTGCAAAAATTAATCTCGTTTGTAGATCCTTATCCATATAGTCTCCTAATCACCAAAAACGTCTCTGACGTTTACTATATTCTGTGATGGCTTCTTTTAAAGATTTTTCGTTAAAATCCGACCACAAGGTCTTTGTAAAATACAATTCACTATAGGCACTTTGCCAAGGAAGGAAATTACTAAGACGTAACTCTCCACTCGTTCTGATGATCAAATCGGGGTCTCGCAAGATACGAGGTAGGGAGCTGGTCTGCAACTACCTCAATCATCTCCTCGCTGATATCACCCGGATTGAACTTTAGCGTCCATACTTCTTGGGCAATGTTGCGAATCGCCTGAGTTAATTCAGCCCGACCACCATAATTCAAGGCAAAATTCAAAATCAAGCCTGTATTAAGCTTGGTCAGTTCTTCAGCCTTCAATAGGGATTCATAAGTAGCCTTAGGCAATCTAGCCACATCACCAATCATCTGAATCTAACATTGTTCTTATGCAGTTCTGTACATAACGTTCGTAGAATTCAACAAGCAGGTTCATGATGAACTTGACTCTTTTTCGGGGCGAGACCAATTCTCAGTCGAAAAAGCATAAACTGTCAAAACCTGAACACCCATTTCCTTATCCGCAATGGTGACATTCTGCAAAGCCTCCATGCCTGCCTTATGTCCAAAGCCACGTGGTTGCAACCGCTTCTTGGCCCATCGACCATTTCCATCCATAATAATCCCAATATGCTTTGGCACCTGTAGGGGATGCTTACTTTTTCTTTTCTAAGTTAAACATAGCTTTATCCTAAATTTTTAATCATTTTATTATATCATAAAATCTAGTAAAAGTGCTGTTTTAGTAAGTTTTTGGCAAGAAGTACTCAAATTTGGTCAAAGAAAGAGAGGAAAATTTATAATTGCAATCTCTTGCCTCTTCAAGCCTTAAGTCGCTTCTATAATGGATTTTGCAGTTCACTTCCCATTCAATATTTTCTATCAGATAGCTTACGAAAACACAGAATCCCGAGGACCCTCAGATTCTTTCTCTTATTCTTCAATAGCAGACTCTTCCGCTCCAACTGCTTCAATTGCTACTTTCGCTTCAGGAGCCACTTCCGCTTCAGCTTGTGGTAAAACTGTTTTGATAGCTGTCATCCAAAAGTCAAGCAAACCCCATCGACATCCAAAACTACAGTTCGTTTCTCAGTATCCACTTCATCAACAGTTCCGTACAAAACCACTGATAGTGATAACTTCCATAGCTTTTTGAAGCTTGTTCAAGTTTTCCATACGCTTTTTCTGTTTGCTTTCTGTGTGCAGTGTTCATAGATCAATCCAGCCATAACCACAAACATAACAATCATTTGGTATCCCATAGTCTTCTCCTTTCGTTTTCATATCTTCCTAACTATAACAGATTTTTCCCTTTTTACAGAGAGATGACTGTTCTTTTGGCAGTATAAAAAGACTGAGAAGAGACATTTCATGGGGCTTTTTAAGCCCAGACTTGCTAATCCTTTTTACTCTTGATAATCTGAGAGACAAACAGCTTAGTTCGTCTCTGGTCTTTTCCTGATCAAACTAAGACGCCATCTTCCAAATCGGCCGTCAGGTGCTTAGCATCTAGATTATCCAGGTGAGTCAGTCACCCTTGTCACGAATTTGTTGCTCGATGACACGGCGGCCGCAGACGAACACCCATGACTTGGTCATAACCAGCGTCGCGCAGGAATTTCAGTCGACATCGAGATACAGCCAGATCAATTTCTTTCTTGCTCAAGGTTCGATTTACTTTCGATCAGCATGAGACTCACAATCTCCATCAAATCTTCTTTCTTGAGATGAGAGAACTCAATAACCGCATTGAAACGATTGAGAATTCTGGGACGAGTAAGCTTTTGAGTCGGTCCATCAGATCAGGCTTTTCAGCATCCTCTTCAAGCCTCAAGCTTCATAGCCAAAGCCAGCACTGAAGTTGCAATGACAACTCGTATGTTTTTGAAGTTGACGGTATTCCCTCGACCATCTGTCACAGCGACCATCATCCAGAACTTGAAGGAGAAGGGTAATCACCTGTGGATCGCCTTTTCTCAATCTCATCCAAGAGAATGATAGAGTAAGGATTGCGGCGCACACGCTCGGTCACAGGCATTACTGTTATCATCATAGCCGACATAGCTCGCAGTGGTACCAATCGGCGCAGACAACGGTCCGGTCGGAGTATTCTGACATATCCAGACGGATAATCGCTTTCCTTGGTACCGAACATATCCAGAGCCAGTTGTAGCCAGCTCAGTCTTTCGACACCAGTCGGACCCACAAAGAGGAAGCTTCCGATTGGACGGTTACCTTCATCAAAGCCTGCACGGTTACGGCGGATAGCTCTTGCTACAGCTTCTACAGCCTTATCTTTGACCAATCACCTTGGCTTTGAGACGGTCATTCATGCTTGAGAGCTCAATGCTCACTGGCACCCATTTGAGATACCGGCACACCCGTCATCCGTCAACGGGATTCTGCTACGTCGTTGACCGTAGCTGTCACCTTCATATCCTCGGTGTGATTTTTCGAATTTTCTTTCTAGCTCTTCAATGCGAGTCCCTAGCATTCGAAGCTGCTTCATAATCTCTTTCTCAACACGCCTGCTTGTCTTTCTGTTCAGCAATCATTTTTCAAACCGCAGAACATCAGTCACTGGATGCTGGGGTACGCCAGGGTGAAGCGACGAGTCGTCGACCAGGTCAGTCGCCTTGTCAGCGGGCTTCGTTGTGGAATATACTGAATGAGTAATCCACAGTAACTTTTCAGCACTTCATCCGGCAGGATGACATTGTGACGTCTTTTTCGCACAAGTCCCGAATGCCTCTTGAAGGATCTGAGGGTATCTTCCTTCGCGACGGTGCGTGACCTTGCCTTCGTTGAATCTGACGCGAGCCAGAGTCGCATTTTGCGTGCAGGATAGTATTGCGGTACTCGTCCTGAGTGCAGTAGGCTCCGATGACGGTCAACTCCCCACGAGTCTGCCGGTTTGAGAATGAGTCTGCTCAAAGCCCTCAGAGCCACTATCTCCACCGATAGATCCCGCTCCTAGGATTTGATGTTTCATCAAAGAAGAGGATACGTTACCGGCTTCCTTGACTTCATTGGACGGTTTTGAATATCTTCAAAGCTCACCACGACACCGAGTCCCAGCTTCCAGACCGGAAATATCGACTGAAGGCCATCTCACTTTGTTCTTGATGGCTCACTTGCACATCACCATTGACGATAGCCTGCGCTAGTCCTTCTACGACAGCGTTGTCTTACCAACTCCGGCGCATCTCTCCGGACCAGAACCGGATTATTCTTAGTCCGCAGCGAAAGGATTTCAGCAGTTTCTTGGTTTCATATTGCGTCCAATGACTGGGTCTAAATCTTGCACCTTCACGCGCTGCTGAGTGAGATTACGACCCAGCTAGCGAGAATCATCCTGCTTAGGGTCCTTGAGCGACAGTCTGGCACAGTCTGCTCACCTGCTCCTTGACCAGAGCTTACCGGTAGCCCGGTAGTGAGCAAACTCTTTCGGTGTGACCTTCTACCGTGTCATCATGTCGGTGCCCTCATCCGCTGTTGTAGCCACCCATGCGATCCCATGAGTTGGATTAGAAAAGGTCGTTCATATTGTTAAAATTGTCAGGAAGGTTGTTCATAAGTATTGCCTCATCTTTTTTATTTTATTTTACATAATTTTTTATTTTGTTAAAATTTCAGATAAGAAATCTCTTTCTTATCTACTATAAATATTCATTCAAGAGATCTTCTCCTATTTGTTATTTTCATTACACTCCTTTATATCCTACTGCATAACTCTTCTAGTCTATACTTTTATGGATAAACCAGCTCCATGTCAGAGAAGAATATAACTTTACACAATTTTATCCCTCCCAAAAATAATCGCCTTCCGGCTCTAATCCACATCGTCTGATTCCAATTTATATAGCTTTTTGTTTACAGTTGTAATTTTATCATGGTTAAACCCATTTGTCAATATGTTTACATAATATTTACAAATGTAATCAACCCTTTTACTTTCTGGCATCAAGCCACCCTGCTTTCCTTTAGCAAAACAAAATATTAAAAACAGGACATCCAACCGGAGCCATCTGTCTCTCTCTATCGACAGCATATCGCTTTCACTTCAATGATAGCATCACCGCTTTGAGTCACTGTTCCTTTATACCTACTGGACTTACTGGTTGCAGTAATCTCGCAGTATTATTCGTCACGATGATGACCATTGTGGTATTCTTCAAGACCTGTCGCCGTCAATCTTAAGCTGAACAAATGTTCCCAGAACATCGCCCGCTTTAACTTTGTATCACCTTGAGCTACAGTGTGTTTAAATCTTCACCATTCATTGATACTGTGTCCAGACTGGCGAATCAAGATTTCAAAGCACCATTAGCAGTTTTCAGACCATATGCATGACCAGTCGCGAATGCAATCGTAACTCTCTGCATCAGCCGGAGCATAGACGACTCCTCACTGAGGCTTGATGGCAGGTGCCATAGCTCCGCTTTCGAAAATACCGGATCATTGACATTCGCAAGAGCAGCAACTTCAACAATCGGAGCAAGAATTGTTTCGTACTCTGAAGATACTGGAATGTTACCTGTTGCCTTTCTTCAGCCAAACGCTCTGTTTCAACTGTTTCAGCTGCCTCTTCTTCTGCCCTTTATGTCAGAGCATAAGCCAATCGTTCAGACCGTCGTTACTAATACCATCCAAAATGTACTGAAGATTTTGACGAAATTTAGGTAAGAAGGTACCAGGAACAGCCAGTGATACCAAAAGCTGTTCCAGCTAAACCTAAAGTGTTTGCGAAACCTACACGCTAGACCAGCAATCAGACCCACGAGTAAATGTGTTTTTCTCCGTAACGAAGGTTAACCAAAAATAGCGGGTTCAGTGGCTAAGTCCCGCAGAAAGAGATTTCGCTGGGAAGGCAAGTAGCTTTGAGCTGGATTCTTCGTTTCTTATCAGCTCAACTGCAGGCCCTGTCGAGCAGTGATAGCGATCTGTGACCGTAACGTAGCATTAAGCTGGGATCTGCTCCCGTAGAAGTTGCAGAAACCCTGAAAAGACCTGCTAAGTAGATTGAAAATGTGATGGACTCCCTGTTACAACAATAACTTCTGGTGAACCCACCAAGAACTAAACCACCCCAAACCAAGTGGTAGGCTAAGTAACCAAGTTGCTATGCAGTTTTAACGATATGACTCCAACCTTCGTGACAGGTCAATGACACAACAGCTAAAATTGACATCATCTAGGAAAGTCAAAATGGTACAACTAGTAAATCCTAATCACATCAGGAATACAGCTTTATGGAGCCACTTTTTCAAGTTTTGCACCAATCAAAGCAACAAAAATGCTGGTAAAACTGAGTTTTGATAGCGACAACTTTAATAAATCCGAAGAACAAAATTGCTTACGTCTCCGAAAGCTCATCAAGCATTTGGCAAACTGGGTTAACCATCATCAATCCTAGAACTAAAACCAATCAATGGATTACCACCGAAAACCGGAAGGCTGACCAACAAATTTAAGGCTGGAAAGAATGCAAAAGCGGTATCTGTTAAAACAACTGTATGGATAGAAGTTTGTTGCTTTAAAAGCATCTGCAGTTGTAGCAAACAAAGATAATATTTGGTCTTGTGCAATCGCACCACGGATCCCCATAAACAACCCTGTTGCAACAATAGCTGGTAAAAGTGGAACGAAGACGTCACGAAAAGTACGGATAGCGCGTTGGAACCAGTTCCCTTGTTTGGCTTCTGCTTTCTATGTCGTCTTTCGATGATGCTTTGGCAATCAAGTGCAACCACTTCATCGTAGATTTTATTAACTGTACCAGTACCAAAGATAATCTGATATTGGCCCGAATTAAAGAATGCACCTTGAACTTTTTCTAAGTTCTCAACGACATCCTTACCAATTTTAGCTTCGTCTTTGACCATGACACGCAGACGGGTTCCAGCAGTGCTACACTGTTGACATTCTCACGTCCACCAAGGGCGTCAATGACTTTTCTATGTTCAGTGCAGATCATCCCAAAAATCTCCTTATTTAAGAATTTGTGGGCTTTTTGGCGATTTTATCACGCTTTACGAATATTATTTTTACCACGATTCGAAAAATATGTCAAGCGTTTTGCAGAAATTTCTATTCTTCTGTTGGTTTAATGTTGATTTTCAGTCAGAAAACGTTTTACTAGTAATAAGAAATAATATGATTCGGAGGACAAAGATTGGCTTGGACGACTGACGCTACAAACGCTATGAAGACTGGACTCAGGAAGAGCTACAGCACATCAAAGAAAACATCCGCTAAATCTCCTTGGCGGGCTAGCTACCATGTGGAGCCTCAGACGGGTCTGCTCAATGACCCCAGTATGGCTTTTTCTTATTTTGACGGCAAGTGGGTGGTTTTCTACCAAAACTTTCCTTTCGGAGCAGCTCACGGCCTCAAGTGCTGGGTCCAGATGGAAAGCAATGACCTAGTTCACTTCACGGAAACTGGCCTTCGGGTACTGCCAGATACTCCTCTGGACAGCCATGGCGCCTACTCGGGCTCTGCCATGCAGTTTGACGATAATCTCTTTCTCTTCTACACTGGCAATGTTCGTGATGAGAACTGGGTGCGTCATCCTTATCAAATCGGTGCCTTGTTAGACAAATCAGGCAAGCTGGAAAAAATTGACAAGGTCTTGATTGAGCAGCCTGCTGAAGCGACCGACCACTTCCGTGATCCGCAGATTTTCAACTACAAAGGGCAATTCTATGCTATTGTCGGTGGACAAAATCTAGACAAGCAAGGTTATGTCAAGCTATACAAGGCAGTTGATAATGACTATACCAACTGGGAAGTCGTCGGCGATTTGGACTTCGCCAATGACAAGACAGCCTATATGATGGAGTGTCCAAACCTAGTCTTTATCGACGACCAACCAGTCCTGCTCTATTGCCCTCAAGGTTTGTCTAAGGACGTGCTGGATTATAGCAACATTTATCCAAACATGTATAAAATAGGTCAATCGTTTGGCTCAAGCAAAGCTGCTATGATTAATCTAGCCCTATCCAAAAATCTGGACTACGGTTTCGACTGCTACGCGACCCAAGCTTTTAACGCACCCGACGGTCGTGCACTCGCTGTCTAGCTGGCTAGCTTTGCCTGATGTGGAATATCCATCTGACCGCTTCGACCATCAAGGGGCCTTCTCCCTCGTCAAGGAATTAAGTCTGAAAGACAGCAAGCTCTACCAGTATCCAGTGACTGCTATCAAGGATTTGCGAGCAGAGGAACAGCCTTTCACTGCTCTGGCAGAAAGCAAGAACAGCTACGAACTAGAACTGAATCTCGCTGCGGATACTGAACACGAAATCATTCTCTTTGCGGATAAGGATGGCAAGGGACTACGCATCAACTTCGACCTCAAGGCAGGTCAAGTGACCGTTGACCGCAGTCAGGCAGTGCGCCATTCTGCTCTGGACTTTTGGAACCAGCCGAAGCTGTGATATTGACAAAAGAAGCTACAAATGCTGGTATATTTATAGATAAATCAATTTTTGAAATTTTTCATCAATAAAGGGAGAAAGTATTTTTCCGGCGTGTCTTCCCGGAGAGAAGCCAGACAGGGCATATATACTAAGGGCAATCAACCGGTACTTACTATGAATTAGATTATGGTCAAAGCTAACTGATGTAGCAAAACAGCGGAGTCAGCCCAACAACTGTTTCGCGCGTCATCAACAGAAAAGGCTACTTGTCTGACAAAAACGATTTCGAAGGTTGAAGCTGACGAGCGAGCTGGCCTACAAACGCTGAAAATCTGGCGCGTAGCCTCCAAGGTAAATCAGCCAAGCTAATTGGACTCATTTTCCTAATATCAGCAATATCTTTTATGCGAATTGATTGACAAGCTGGAGCATGAGCTCTTTAAACAAGGCTATAAAACCATCATCTGCAATAGTGAGGCATGACTCTGACAAGGAGCGAGAATACCTGAGATGCTGGAAGCCAATCAGGTGGACGAGCATCATTTCTGGCGATACAATCTAGACATTGAGGACTACAATCTGCGTGACTGCTCCTATCATTGCCTTTGACCGCAATCTCGTCGCCGGATATCCTGTCGTCTCTTCAGACAACTATGGTGGCGGAGTGCTGGCGGCTCAGACCTTCGGTCAAGGCCGGGCGCAAAACATCATCATGATTACTAGCAATGACAATTCAATTCACCAACTGGCCTTAGCGCATGCTGGCTTTAGCTTCGAAAATCTGCCAGACGCTGATTATCGTGTGTCGATGATTTCTCACCACACCGGTCGAAAGGAAGTGAAATCAAGCAAATTCTGACTAAAGGCTAACCCTGATAGCATTTTACATCAGACGATCGGCAGCCATTTTAATTATGAAAGTCGCTCAGGAGCTGGACATCCAGATTCCCAAAGATTTGAAAATCATCGGTTGACTGGCTCTAACACTGCGCGAGAACTACTACCCACAGCTGGCAACGATTAAGCAGCCGCTGAAAGATAGTGCCCGTCTCTCAGTGGACAGCCTGCTCCTCATAGCCAAAGCCAAGAAGGTTCAAACAACTGGCTGCTATTCCTGCCAGTCAGTCGCTTGCCGGGCAGAGTGTTTTAAAGAAACTTATATAAACAAGAAAGAAAGACGGCTTTCCATGATGGAAGTCAGTCTTTGTTTGACTCACTCAGATCTAAAATTTTCTCACAAGCATTCGTCAGTGCTTACTCTTTCTTTCTGTTTCAACAGACCTGCCGGGAAAGCAAGGAAGCCACCTAAAGTGCCAGTAGGGAAAGTGTAGCATTCCCGTGGCAAGGTTTTTCTGTTTCGGCTATCACCACTTCTTCTTGTGCTGAAGCCTGAGGTTTTGCTTGTCAAGGATAGAAGCGGGGGCTGAGCGCGTTACGAGCGACAGACAGGCTGCTCTTGCTCGACTACTGGAGCTTGGGATTTTTCTTCCTGAGCTGGGTTAACTTTTCGAAATCGCAAAATAGTCGCTTATCAGCAGTGCTAGAGGCTAAAACCATTGCTGTTTCTGAAGTGAAAGGCACCTGCCGGGTCGGAAATGGCCGTCACTCCTGCCATGTGCCATCTGCCACAACCTCTGCACCTGCTAGATAGCTTGTGAGACTTCACCAAAGTTGAATAGTCGTTTCCTTGTGTCCACGGTGATCAAAGACGACATAAATATCGCCATTTGACGCAACCTACTTGGTGGCCGAGCATAGGTCTTCCTTTCTCAACACCATCACCCGCTTGCCAGGTTGGGTAATGAGTCACATTTTTGCTCCACTTCATCTTTGGGTACGCAGGTAAAGGCATCCAGTTGATTTCCGTAAGGCAATCAAGCCTAACTCATATAGGCACGACTCTTGGTATTTTCGCAGGGAATTTCTCGAATCCAGTCGCCTTGGTCGAGTCAAAGTGATTGACCGCGTCGCTCAAAGAGATCATAAGAATCATGGATGAGTACGGATAGTCCAAACGGTGTGCCGTCTTCATTGGTCGTCAGGCGCTGTTTGGAACCTTGTCTTCCGGAGACAGGATATTTATAGGCAGGATCACCGGTGCTGATCCGGCCGTACTCTTGACTGGGAGTGGATAAATGGTGTCCCTTGCTGAAGTCAGAGATGCATCGTTCCCGGACGTAGCGGCGATGAATCTCTTGATGATTTGGCGACCCACTGCCGGATCTTTGCTTGATCGACTGGGCAATGACGCTCAAAGAGTGTCCAGATTATCGTGAGTGCTGCGTGTTGGATCCGCATCCTGGGCTATCCGCCTCTCGTGGTTGGGCGCCTAACGATGTTTTGAGACATTTTCTACTACTGCAGCTTGCCACCGGTGACCCGGCTGGCGTTCCCTCATTTGGATAACCCGATTTCAAGGTGTTGCGAGATATCATCTGAAAAGCGCTACCGTAATCCGTTGACTTCATCCAGACTGGTCAGCAGGCTGGACAGCTTTATTTTCATCACCTGCACCAGTCTTCCAGCCCTCACTGCAGCATAATGGATTTGGGTTAGCAGGTTTCTTGGCTTCTTCAAAGGCTTTTGGATGGACTCGGCATCATGGTGCTCCCATCGTATCAAAGCGAAACCATCTACCTTGTATGTTGCTCACGTCAGATGCTTGATCGATTCTACACCAAGACCCGTCTGCTCATATAATTGGGTGAGTCAATGCAGCCTACAAGCTGGATCTCGGTGCCATCTCGCATCCCATAAAGTGAAGTAGTATTAGTGGGCTCCGTCTTCAAAAGATGAGGTCTTAGCCGTATGATTGCAGACCACATCCGGGATAACACCCATGTCACGCTTGTGAATTTCGTTGACAAGGTTTTTGAATTCCTCAATGCGCTTGGCTGGATCTGTCGGTGCTGGTACATACCTGTCAGCGAGAAGTAGTTTTGCGGGTCACCAGCCCCAGTTATAGCGTGCTGTTGCTGGAAGCGTGCTCGTCCATGCGCTCAGCATTTTTCAGCTCATTTACAAAGTAATAACTTAGAACTGTGCAAAGAGCTGAACGTGGGTCACTCCCAAGTCTTTCAAATAATCTAATTTCTCAATGAAGAGCTGAGAGGGTTTCCAAAGTGAGAATTTCAAATCGCTTCGAAATAGCTGGATCAGAGAGTGGAAAATCACGAGCATGGGCACTCCATAAATCAAAGCATCTTCCAGCTATACAAAGTTCGGAATAGTAGCATAGTTGGTCTCGGTCCATATTCACTTTGGATCTACAAAAGTGCCTTAGCAATCTTAGCAGAGCTTGTCCACTGTCTTCACTGTTCCCAAAGCGGCTAAAGGCTTGTGCAGGATCCAGAACCAGAACTTTTTGTGCTTTGCCACGGTAATTTCATAATGATAGAAAGCCCACTCAGGATATGATCTAGAAATGCCTAAAGTATGCTCTCGGGTGTCAATTTACGCTAGTCCGTAGTGCAGACTCACACCTTTCTGCATAGCGAGCGACGATATGACCTTGGTCTGAGTCTTCTTTGTCATAGACCACCAAATCAACGTGGTCCGCACTTGGTGACCAGAAGGTTAAGATCCACTTCTGTTTTGCTGCCTGCAGACACGTGCTCCCAAATCGCATCGCGCTTGTAAATACTATCCTTCAGTTGCCGGATTTCATGCTGGTTTCTGTGCGTCGTGCCATATTTGATAAGATAAGGTGACTGACTGGTTAGATCATCGTGTTGGCGCTCTGATGTAGGATCCTAGAGACCACATCTTTAACAGCAGCTTCATTGCGTCTTTGTCCGCTTAATCTTTAGGTTCTCTACAATATCTCCTTTTGGCATTCTCTAAGGTAGAAAAGCTGGCTTCAATCTCGGTCAAACCTGTATGCTGGGCTCCCACGTCCTTACGATTCTCGACGACAAGTATGAGGTTGGTATAAACTGTCGGATCCGCATCACGCAGAGAAAATCTGGCTATCTTTTCCTCCAAATTAGCAAAATTATAATCCTGATTTTGAATCTTTCGTCATCTCCTGATTTAGCTTTTCATCTAGAAACAAAAAGCCAATCATCTTACGACATCTTTCAAGGGAACATCTACATGACGACCATATTTGCCAGTATTTCAAAGTCCCTCCGTCAGAGCAATTCTTGCTTGGGTTTTGGACATCTCCCCAGAGCCAGAGCGACTTCTTATCATGCTACCATCTGTACGATAGTAGTTGATCCGTACCATCCTCAAAGGTTCATAAGTATGAGGTTCAGTCTTTGTCAGAGCAAACTTCATTCATCTGAGGACTGAGCAGTTCAACTGTCTTGTCACCTGTGTCAATGCTGACCTGCTGTATTATTGATTAGAAGGCTGATCTTTGGCTTCTTTTTCTCAGCCATTTTAACATCAAGATAATAACCGTACAATCATCTTCTTTGTGATCATAAGCTAGATCGCTCAGTTGATAAAGCTCCTTTTTGGCTAGAAGGCGTCTCGACATCATCCAAGTCCACAAGCCAAGCTATCTAGATTTTGTGACAGCAAGGTTTGAAATGAGCGAATATTGCTGCCTTCTGCGATAGCATCTTACTCGGAAGTATCTGATACAGCTGGTTGGTTACTTGCCTCTTGCTTCTCTTTTTCAGTGGGAGTAGCAGTTTCCTTTGCATCTTGCCAGTTGCTTCTGAACCTGCACTAGCTGGGCTTGATCTGCTTGCACACCAGTTGAGCCGACTGATCTGAAGTCCTGCTCCTGAGACTATCTGCCTCTCCAGCTTTTTCTTCATCTACTGACTTAGGTTGGACTGTAGCATTTGCATCGAGGACTCGCTATGTTTGCAGGAGCTGGTAGTCAATGCTCACTTCATCCAGGCTTTCCCAGTGAGACTGCCCCCAATAAAAAACCTAGGCAATCACTGACAGAGGCACACCAACTTTTAAGCGACGAATACCAAAGTATTGACGCTTCTCGCTGAACTCGAGACTGTAAGTGATAGTTTCTTTTTCATAAAAAGAAAAACTCCTTTATATTTCTTAGAGAACATCTATGCAAACGTTTTCTTTCTATTATACCGATTATTTAACGAAATGTAAAGGTTTTCTTAGTTTATTTTATACTTTCTAACTGCAGTGAGATTCCGTTGAGTGTAGCGCCATGAACGCTTAATACAAAAAAGACTGAGACTTTCATCTCAGATCTTATGATTCTTCTGTAACAAATTGACTCAAAATTCCATTGATAAACTTTACTGATTTTTCATCTGAGTGCCAGCTCGGTAGCTTCAGTTGACTGCGACAAGCTGAGGATTCATCATATTCTACTAGTTCATACAAAACCTGAGCGCAAAATATTCTTCTCAACAATAGGGTCAGGCGATCTGGTCCACAGATTTCAAATACTGGCTAATCTTTTTATCGAGTTCACTTTTGGATTTATGACACCGTAGTAGATAAAGCAGGAAGATAGGAGCTCAGCACTGCTGCTTTCTTCCATCGTAGTAGATAAACAAAAGCGACAAGCACAGAGTATCTCCATCATATTCCAAAACTCATCAGAGCCTGAAATGCTCTTTCTCGTAAATCACGTCTTGAGTCTACCATTACCTTACTCATTGAGGAAATCCTCGTCAAACAAATCAATCATGTCAGGTTTTGGTGATTTTTCGAGAACAATCACTACAACGTGGACATTGACAGCGACCAAGTCCCGTCAGCCATATCATGAACAGCGCTTTTCACAGCCTTCTGAATGGCCATAGACAACGGTAGGAACACCAACACCATACTCCAAGTACAGATAAATATCAACCGTTACATCGCCATCATCAGCGGTATGAAGATAGACCCCACGACTCAAAGAACGCTTAGCTAAGCTATCTGACATACTCTTGTTTGCAAAAGAGTGAACTCCGTCTACTTTTGCAGTTGCAATCGCAATGATTTTCTCCAAAACGCGTGGCGCAATAACAATTTCACCTAATTGTTCAGTTGCCATAGTGATTACCTCTTCTATATAAGCGCGAGAAACGTAAGTTCCTTCTGCAGTGTTGATGATTAATTTTTGCCCAACTTCGATGAAGTCTGGAACGTTAACGACAAGACCAGTCTCAAGTGTCGCCGGATTACCAGATCCAGTAACAGTAGCACCCTTGATAGATGGCTGAGTATCTGTCACCACCAATTCAACTGTTGTTGGTACAGTCACACCAATCACTTCTGTTCCATAGAATTGAATTTTTACATCAGAGTTTTCAAGGATGTATTTTAATTCTTCTTCAACGTTGACTACTGGAATTTCATATTGATCGTAAGTCTCAGTATTCATGAGTAAGTCAGTGTCATCCATTTGGTACAAGTATTGAGCTGGCACAGTTTCAATGATAGCTTGTTCAAATTTTTCCTCTGGGCGGTAGCTTGTGTCAAATGTAGAACCAGTACGGACGTCACGCAATTTCATACGCATGATGGTGTTTCCTTTACCTGGTTTGTGGTGACTTGCTTCCAAAACACGGATCAATTTCCCATCAGCTGTTTCAAACGTCATTCCAGCTTTCAGCTTACTTGCTTCAATCATGTGATTTTTACCTCTTTAATAAATAATTTACTCTTTATTCTACCATAAAGACTCATAATTCTCAAATAACAATCAACTCTTTCTGCAAGAGTTAGGACTTCACAACCTGTTTTCTGTGATGAGAGATCGTGCTTCGATGCGGACGCCGTATTTGCCATCCAGATAAATACCGCTCATCAGTCAGGACCATACCCGCCTCAATCGGCTCTTCTGATTTGCCGAAGTAAGGAATCTCATGGATGTCCAGACCGATACCGTGGCCAATTCCGTGGCTAAAGTAAGGACCATATCCAGCATCGTTAATAATCTGCAGCAAATTCGGTCAAAATCGATCGACTAGCCCAGCTTTCAGCAGCTTCTATCAGAGCTGTTGCGTTACGCAGGACGATATCACTAAATCTCCCGCTCTTCATCTGTCACTTGCCCCACATGAACAGTCCGCGTCATATCCTGACATAGTGGTTGTATGATGACTCAAAAGTCCATGGTCGAGGTTCACCCTTTTGAATAACCTTGTCACTAGCCACACCATGCGGCATAGCAGAGGCAGTAGCCCGAAGCGATGATGAAGTCAAAGAGGCACCTGAAGCACCTAGCTGACGCACACAGGGCATCTAAAAAGTTCATGACAGCCAGCTCTGTCGTCTCACCAGGCTTGGTAAAATCCAGCACATCTAGGAAGGCTTGATCCGAAAATCTGACAGGCCTTGCGAATGGTCGCGATTTCTTGCTCATCTTTAATCATGCGCGGATTTTTCAATAAAAGGCTGTCATGAGGAACCAGCTCGTAAATGCCGAAGGCACTTTCCAGCATTTCAAAGTGAGCGCAGAAATTCATCCTCAAAACCGATTTTTGCGACTTGTCATCTGCAATAATCTTGACCAATCTCCCCAATCGCGTCGCGCGTTTCGACAATATCAAAACCTTGGACTACTCCCTTGCGCAATCAGCGTATAGCGCTTGCATCTGTCAGGAAAAATTCGGCGTGTTTTGCTGATAAAAACTGTCGCTTCTGTCCCTGCTAGCAGTCAGATAGTAAATATTTTCAGATTGATTTACTAAAAACAGCGTCGCATTCTGTCTGGGAGCCATCTTTTGCTTCAAATTTTCAACTCTTGATAACATGAGCTACCTCCAGCGGAAATAACTAAGCATATTATATCAAAAACCAGTCAAATAGGACATTTTAACAAGTCATATCTAAGACTTAAATCCAACAAGCATTTTCCGAAACGAAAAATCCCTGTTTTTAATATCAAACAGGGATTTGATAAATTATTTCACGTGCAACTTGCCTTTCAAGTACTGGCCGGTATAGCTGGTTGGATTAGCGGCTGACTTCTTCCGGCATGCCCGTCGTCAATGATCATACGCCACCGACACCCTTCTGGGCTAAGTCAATAATATGGTCCAGCTGTCTTGATAACATCAGATTGTGCGTAACAATAACGAGGACTGTGCTTTCCATCGTCACAAAGCGTGATATGGCATGAAGGAGCTTACTGTCTTCCAGAATGCAGACCCGTGGTCGGCTCATCCAAGATATAGAAGGACTTACCAGTCGAGCGCTTGTGAAGTTCGCTGGCCAGCTTCATCCGCTGGGCTTCACCACCTGACAAGGTCGTGGCTGGCTTCCCTAGAGTCACATAGCCTGGTCCCACATCGCCCTGATCGTCTGAAGCTTCCGTTCAATTTTTAGGGAATGTGCTTAAGAACTCTACCGCATCATTGACCGTCATGTCCAGTACCTGAGCGATATTCTTCTCCTTGTAGTGAACCTCTAAAAGTCTCACTATGTAGCGGGTGCCGTGGCAGACCTCGCTGGCTACATAGACGTGCTGGTAGGAAGTGCATCTCATCTGATAATCCCATCACCCGAGCAACACAAGCGTACGCGCCCTGACGTTAAAGCTGAACGGCCCTTCTTGTAGTAGAAGTCTTGGTCTTACTGGTAGCAAATAGATCGCGAATATCGTCAAATACTCCAGTATAGGTAGCGGATTAGATCGTGGTGTCCGACCAATCGGACTTTTGGTCGATATCAATCAGTCGATCACATACTCAATGCCACTGATTTTCTTGAACTTACCGCAGCTTGAGATAGCGGTTGAGTTTTGTTAGCAATGGCCTTTAAGGATAGGTTGACCAGCGTTGACATGATCCAGAAACTCCTGTCACAGGCGATGAATTTACCAAGGGAATCTGGCCGTGACCTTCTATAGGTTATTTTCCTGAGCACCTGTCACTTCGATAAAGTGACCATTGCCTCACACGGCGTTCCAATGGTGACTGGGATTTCGCGCTTGCCTGAAAAGGTATTGCAGTGATGATTTCTTTGCTCTTTGCCACTTGTGCAGGAGTGCCGGATGCTACGATTTACCACACCGGCTCCCTGGTCCATCAGTCGCAGTCAGCCTCCCGCATGGTGTCCTCATCATGCTCAACCACAATGAGTGTTCCTAGGCTCGCGCATCTGCGAGGCTGGCAATCAGGCGGTCATTGTCACGCTGGTGTTAAGCCAGCGAGGGCTCGTCCAGGATATAGAGAACGCCACTAGATTGGAACCAGTCGGGTATCAAGCGAATCCGCTGACCTCACCTCCTGATAAAGTCCCAGCCGAGCGAGACAAAGTCAGGTAGTGAGCTCAACGTTATTAAGGAAGGTCAGACGGTCATGAATTTTCTTTAAGAATAGGACGCGCAATCTAGCTTCGTTGTCAGTAAGCTGCTAAGCTTGTCCAACTGGACTGAAATGATCTGCAATGGACTGTCTCGAAATCTCACCGACTATGCGACCATCTTCGCCACCAACCTTGACAGACAAGGCCTGAGACTGAGTCGATAACCACGGCAAGTCGCACAGGTCGGCTCATTTCATATAAGCTCGCATCTGTGTCCGGAGTAAAATCACTATTGGTTCTCATGGTAGCGTCGGTTGATATTGGTGACAACCCTCAAAAGGAATGTCAATATCTCGCACACCGCCAAATTCATTTTCATAGTGAAATGGAACTCCCGCCCATCTGAGCCAAAGAAAATCAGCCGCTTTTTCCTCGGTCAGCTCCTCAAAAGGCTTATCCATATCAATACCAAAAGTACGCCATAGCTTGCTCCAGCATCTGCGGATAGTAGTTGGAGGAGATGGGATTCCAGGGTGCTAACGCTCCTTCGCGTAAGGTCTTGCCAGCTTCTGGCACAACCATCTAGATCCACCTCCAGCTTAACCCCAGACCATCACAGTCCGGACAGGAGCCAAAAGGCGCATTGAAGAAAAGAGCGCGCGGCTCTAGCTCTGGCACTGTAAAGCCACAGACTGGACAGGCATGGTGCTCAGAAAAGAGCAACTCTTGACCGTCCATGTGTCAATCACCACACAACCTCAGCAATCCGCAGTAGCAGCTTCAAGGTCAAAAGGCGGCTTGCACTCCTTCCTGTGATAACAATTCTGTCTACTACGACCTCAATATCATGTCTTTGCTTGCTCTTAGAAAGCTCTGGTACTTCCGTCACATCGTAAATATCCCCATCCACGCTACACGGACATAACAGTCCTTCTGAATCTTATCAAAATGGTCTTATGCTGGCCCTTTTCTTGCGAATTGACCGGCGCTAATATCTGCGTACCGCTGACGCTCTGGCAATTCCAAGACCTTGTCAACAATCTGTTCGACAGACGAAGCCGTAATAGCTCCAGCGACCGTTGATACAGTAGGGAGTTCCGACACGAGCATATAGCAGGCGCAGGTAATCATTGATTTCGGTAGCTGTTCCACTGTTGAGCGAGGATTTTTGCTGGTCGTCTTCTGATCGATAGAAATAGCCGGGCTGAGACCATCAATCGAGTCCACATCTGGCTTTTCCATATTGCCCAAAAACTGCCGAGCATAGGCCGACAGACTCTCTACATAGCGGCGTTGTCCTTCAGCATAGAGGGTGTCAAAAGCTAGACTCGACTTACCCGAACCAGACAGACCGGTCACCACGACCAGCTTGTCCCGTGGAATTTCTACATCAATATTTTTTAAATTATGAGCTCGCGCTCCATGAATCACAATTTTATCTTGCATCTTGACCTCGTTTCACTTATAAACCTTCTCTATTATATCAAAATTTTCTACATTCTTTTGTCCCAAAAATCGTGAATTTATAGTATAATAGTACGGTATGCAAAAAGCACTCTGGAAAGGAAAAAGAGCATGAAACAAGTCTTTTTATCAACTACGACCGAATTCAAAGAGATTGACTCTCTCGAATCGGGCACTTGGATCAATCTTGTCAACCCTTCTCAGAGTGAATCAATCGAAATCGCCAACGCCTTTGGTATTGACATCGCCGACTTACGGGCACCACTCGATGCAGAAGAAATGTCTCGGGTAACCATCGAAGATGACTATACCTTGATTATCGTTGACGTGCCCATCACTGAGGAGCGAAATAATAAGATTTACTACGTCACTATCCCGCTTGGTATTATCATCACAGAAGAGGCGATTATCACCACCTGTTTGGAAAAACTACCCTTGCTGGATATCTTCATCCACCGTCGCTTGCGCAACTTCTATACTTTTATGGTCACGCTTTATCTTTCAGATTCTCTACCGCAATGCCGAGCTATATCCTGACAGCCCTCACGTTCTATTGACCGTAGAGCGAGCAGATTGAAAGCCAACTTCACCAGTCTACGCGAAACGAGAGAGTTGATTGAGCTCATGGAATTGGAAAAGACTATTGTCTACTTTAAGGCCTCTCTCAAAACAAATGAGCGCGTGATTAAAAAGCTGACCAGCGCCACTAGCAATATCAAAAAATACTTAGAAGATGAAGACTTGCTGGAAGATACCCTGATTGAGACTTTCAGCAGGCCATCGAGATGGCAGACATTTACGGAAACATCCTGCGTGGGATGACAGACACCTTGCATCCATTATTTCCACAACCAGAACAACATTATGAAAACCCTGGCCTTGGTAACGGTCGTTATGTCCATTCCAACTATGATTTTCTCGGCCTATGGGATGAACTTTAAAAACAACGACATCTCCTCTCAATGGTGAGCCCCTACGCTTTTGATCATCATGTTTATCGCCTTTTGCCATCAGCGGATCTCTCACCGTTTACCTCATGCACAAGAAATTATTTTAATCATTAGAAGGAAAGCCTATGTCACAAGTATCTATAGACAAACTTAGCAAGAAAAACCAAGAATTCATCCGTGTTGCGACCCATCAGCTGATTGAAGCTGGGAAAACTGACGAAGAAATCAAGCTTCTCTTGGAAGAAATCCTGCCCAATATACTAGAAAATCAATCCAAAGGAATCACTGCCCGCGGTCTCTACGATGATCCCCAACCACCTGGGTTCACCAGATCACTGTCGCAGAGAAAAAGCACTGAGAACCCTGCACAAAAACGACGACCCTCGTCTCATGATCTTGGACTCTGCCCTCTTAATTTTTGGACTTTTGTCTATTTTCCAAGGAGCGGTAAACTACTTCGCAAAAACACCGAATCCTTACGGTTTTACAACTCTTATTCTGGGCAGTCTAACAGGTGGTTTAGTTTTCTATACACTCTACCACCACATTTACCGCTATTATGAGCTCTGACCAAGAGTATGTACAAGCCTGTTTTGAAATCTGCCATTGTTATGAGTGTGCAGTTCTCTACTTTTGGTTGGTAGCCTTCACCTAGCGCCTTCCTACCAAGCTTCTTGAATCCGCAATTGCCAAACCTCCTTGTCATAATGATTGGTGGTCTTGCCTAGTAGGACGTTGGTACCTCAAGTAAAATTCAACATTAAAAGCGCCACAGCTAACTGAGACGCTCCTAATTATTTTTGATTCCTAGCTGATTTGCTTTAGGAATTTTTGTATAACTTTTTGGTGTGGCACAAAAAGCAAGGAATCACATTAACTTTCATATACAAAGGACAACCTTACCCACTTCATATCAAGTTGCTCAGATACTGACCATATCCCACAAAGAATCAATTATTAGACTCTTATACGAAAAACATACTCAACCAACTCTTCTAGGAGAAAAAGAGACTCATTTTTCTCGACTTGGTAAAGGTCTAGAAAATCTTGGATAAGTATTTTAAGAGATGGTCTTGCTTTATCAGACGAATAATAACGATCTAGTTTTAACATTTGTATATAGATCTGTCTCTCCTTCAGAAGCCAGAAGTCTTAAGCTTTTCTCATAAGAATCATCACCAGTTATTATTAAGCTCCATCCGTCTTTAAATTTCTTTTCGACATCAGGCAATTCTTTACTTAGTTTCAAGCTCTTGATATTTAAATCCTTTTGCCCCTCAATGAGAGGCAAAATTACAAGCGGTTTATTAGCTAAGACCAGTCCGTAGTTATTCAGCTTATCATCCAAATCTGTAGCAGTATAAAGAGGTTGCTTGTCGTGGACTGTCAAAGCTTTAAAATAGAGTTCCAGAGAAAGAGTTTGACCATTTTCAATATTGTATAGAGAGTCTGGACATGGGACGCACTTTCAGTATTAGAATAGTTATTGTCTGTCCTGGTAGGTACACTTCAAAAGCAAAATAAAGCTGACCATCTTGAGGATCTTGATACAGTTGATGACTTCACTTTGCCTGGAATAGCTTGACTCATTTATGGAGCCAACTGGAGTAGGTCATGATCTTTATAAGTCTCTCTTCAGCCTGGCTTTAAGAGACTAATACATGGTTATTCTTTTCTTATCTTTGACCAAAATTTCGGTAACTATCATAGTAAAAAGTTTTGTTGGGGTAATTCATTTCTTGTCGCAAGATATACTTGTCAGACAAGATAGCCAGATCAGATTTTGGACCATATAGACTTTCTTTCTGCCCAGTTTCTCTATCTTAAATCTTGCATCCTTATCGTTTATTTCTATCAACTTCCTGTCAGCTGGTCTGATTTTTGTTTTCTAGATCAGGTATAGTCATTGTTTGCTTTTCAGCAACGTAAGAAGCCAAAAACAAACCATAATCGCAAAAGCTAAAGTACAGCCACCAACATTCAAAAAGATTTTATCTCGGAATAATTTTTATCTTTGATAAACTAACTGACTCACTTATCCTCCGGAACTTTTACTTGACGAAGCTCAGACCATCTATAAGAACATAAACACACCCGTCCAGACTTTATCATTTCATCACGACCCAAGCTTGAAGATTATTTGCTTGAAACTGCAGAGGAGGAAGCGCTGGTTACCATTTTGAACCATTGGTGAGTTGCTGTTCTGCACAAGATTCTCATTCGTTCCAGCCTGACTAACCGTCATTTGTCCGTCTTCCATACTAAATATGGAGGAAGATTTGTACAGCCCCTGCTCCACAATTCCCTTGACCGTATTCGTTGTATCAGATTCAGATAGTTAGGTTGGCTTGATTTATAGCTGAAGCCAATTCAAAGTAGTAGTGGTCCAATTGGCTGTCCGCTTAGATTCATCAATAAGAGTGTTGATGTACTCTTACAGTTTTGATACTTAACCCCACATTTCTTGTTTTATCAAAACTCACTTGATCTAATCCAACACTTGCGTACTGATAATCTGTCAATTCAACTGAACCCAATCCTTTTAATATAATCAAATAGGCTGAAATATTGCGTATACACTGGGCCTTTTTCAAGTCAACGGCAACCACTTCCTCACTATCGATATCAAATCCAATGGGGATAAGTCCGTCCAATTGAGCTTGCTTTCTTCTTTGCATTCTTTATATGTTATAAGTAAGTGGTGTTGCGAGGATCTTTCTTCTGTTTTTACGCTTTGTCTCTACTTCATAGTCTTGTTTCTTCGTGCAGACCAAAAAGATTCCTCTCCTGGATAATTAAAGAGGTTCGCAAAAGCGGAAGCTTGTTGAGTTGGATCATCGTGTATTTTAAATAGCGATGGATGGTAAAACTACCTTTCTTAGCCATTTCGAGGACATGAGGATATTCTTGGTAAAGATTGATTAGTTCACCACCTTGATAAGGCCTCATGGTAATGGATTCATTTTGATTTTGCGACGCTTTTTGACCATAGGTATTTACATCTTTTGAGGCTCAACAATAAAACTTAAACTCTTAAACGTTCAGCAAAGACAGGATTCGTTCGAGCTATCATTAACTCACTATTACCATTTGCAACTAGCCGTTCCTTCTTCTGAAGCTCCCATGTAGTGGGTAATCCGACTCTTTTAAAGTATCTAAGTCAATAATAACGATGCTTTCGAGTGACCTCATCTATTTTCTTTCCAGCTCTACTTTCTATATAGGAGCATCTGGCGATGAGTCAAGCACGTCTAATTTCGCTGTACTAATACTATATTGTTTTCTTTTCTAAGAAGGAGAGCACGTATATCAACCTTCCTTAATGACTGAATACTTCATCCTCTTTGTAAATATCAAGCTGATAAAATACTCTGTATATCATAAAAGACCTTTCCTTCGTCAGGATAGGAATCTTCAGAAGACGGTAGCTTTGGGCAACTATATAACCATCTTTCCTCTGGACTTCTCCAAACTTATCGATGGCCAGGGCAAAATTTTCCAATTTTCTGAAAAATCATTTACTTGATTAAAAACTTATGCGAGATTTCGTTTCTGGCTCAGCCTGACCTAGCACTCTGGCCTATCCGTCCTCCCGTTGCAGAATTAGGACTTACGGTTGGATAATAAATCAGATAGGTGACTAGAGCGAGAAAAGAAACTAGAAATTTTAATGATGAGACGAGTTTGATCCATGTTTGCTTCCTAATGAAAATATATTAATAACATTTTATCATACTTTCTTCTGCTTTTGGTGAAATCTGACATGATATAATAGTCCATAATCTATCTAAAAAGAATAGGATGAAGAAGCTAGAGAATCTCTTGGCAAATGTGGCAGGTTTATGCTTTTACAAAGACTGGTCGTTTTTGTTGTCAGTAGTGCTTGTTCTTTTCTTTTCATAAATGAAGCCGCTTATGTGGTCAAAGAAAAGAAATTATATTTATAAAGGAAAGAATCAGCGTTTAACAGATTATGTAACTATCGGAGAGAACGAACCAGAATTTCATGATGGCTCTTTTTCTTTTAAAGATAGCGACGAATGGAGCTTGTATGAGTTTTTGCCAGGTCGAAAATACCTAGCATTTCAGACTCCAAGCACATATGTAGGAACAACGAAAGAAAAGGACAAGGAAGAATACTTCCGAATTCGCTATTACAAACTGGGGCAAGAAAAAGGAGAAGGGCAAACGATTGATGCCTTGAAACTTGCTCAAGATATGGGATATGTCTCTATAAATGGCTATATCGAGAGTCTGATGTATTCTGACGGAAAAGATGAATATGTAAAAATCCAGGTAAACAACGATGATGAGATCTATGTAAATCTGACCAATAAAAAGGCAACAAAAAAACGTCCTAAAGAGGTCATCCAGTTTGGTTATGGGGGAGTCTATCGTGCACTCTCAGAACCAACTTACCTAACAGAGAAGTTTTGGGATGATAAGATGAATATAACTGATAATTGGCCTTGGTTTAAGTACGAGAAGAGTAGCTCAACCACTAAAAGTGACAGTAGCAGCGAAACTTATGTTCAGGATAATACAACACTTGCTATGTTGAAGAAATATGGTTTTTTGCTACTATTGAAGGAAAATATGTCCTTAGGTGATAGCGAACTACTGACAAGCTTAATTTACCCTGATGCATCCCATATATACTGGACAGTTGATGGGAGATACACAAAAAGTGGTGAAAAAGAGTATGTAACAACAGACCAGGAGTTCAAGCAAATAATAAAGGAGGACGCCATTGAAAAAGATTTTAAAGATTGATTCGGATAAGGGCAAAAGTGTGCTGGTTCTTGTTTGCTTTCTAGTGAGTCTCATCTTTGTTTTTCTACAAGAATCTGGAGTCCAATCTCAAGGGCTTTATGCCAATCGTAATTTTCTCGGAGAGATCAAGATAACCGGCTTTTCCTGGGCTGAGAAAGATTGGGGCATAGATGTTAATTACACCTATACTGAAAAAATCAACGACAAGAAGATCTCTTTACCTCTGAAAAAATCCGTTCGTTTTAAACAATTAGTCATGCCTTATTATGACAAAATAGATGCATACAAAGGAACAGATCCCATATCTGAGTTAGGGGTGACTTATGATGAATCGATTAGACTTTGTTGCCAATCATTGAAAATATTGGAAATCAATCCTGAACGAACCAAATTAGAACAGTCTCCTAACGAGAAAATTAAATCAGGCTTCGAGCTAACAGGGGTATCTGTGAAGTTGAGAAGCACCCTATCTGACCAAGCTAGTTTTGTTAGAGGTGAAGGTTGGTATGGCGCTCGCATGGAAGATGCCATCAAGTATAGACGTTCTGTTCTTGAGGAATGTACAATTCTTCATTAAAACCATGCCCCTGTCAAGGGGCAGTCTATGTTCAAATCAACTTGCCCCAAGGATTTGACAGGAAGATATTCGCCCTAAAGAAATCAAATCCAAGAGTTGTTAGAACAATTAAGCCTGCCAGACGGTGCCTATGTCTTAGGAACTATTGATGAAAACCGAGGGTGACTTTTGTCGTCGTTGAGCAAGGCAAAATTAGAAAGGGAGATAAAGATGGCAGAGAATAAAGAG